>RCUH01000034.1_pt1 | contig 264388 bp, 242 predicted proteins | sample 2166191 | NCBI WGS metagenome assembly RCUH01 (sample SAMN09932848, study PRJNA488358) | compost metagenome | feature: garden; material: soil; isolation source: compost soil in an enriched community after 214 h of incubation | place: Germany: Experimental Botanical Garden Goettingen | collected...
AGTTAAAGTTTATATTGGTTTTCCTTAAGACGCAACTTTAACCTAAATGGGTGAATTGAAAGCAATCTTAATATAGAACCAGCGGTTCTATGCCTGAGAACTTTCATCAAGTGATCTGTTATGAAAGTAAAATGTTCCTTTGCGCCACGATAGAACATCTTGCGGATGGAAGGATCTTCCTTAACGTTTTTCCCACCCAAAGACCACATCAGTCCGGAAACTGCTAGTAATGAAGCTGCAACACCTCCATACCATGGCCTTATAGATCTGGCAGACCTACTTACATGATGCCGCTTATCAAAGATAATTGACATCATCTTCAATCTACAAAGGCAGGAGTATTGGTAATAGATATTCTGATTTTGACAGTACCCGTTTCCTTAACTGTCTAGTCCGGCGTACAGTTCTTAAACTCGAAATGCTCTGGTGTAAAATCCGGTAAAGTCTTTAAACGAAAAACCCCCTCAAATTTATCATTTTAGGGGGCTTTAAACGTTTTTACATCGATTTTGTGGTCCCGACGATAGAAAAAACAGTAGTTTTTGTGGATCAATTGGCGTCAAAACAAGTCATATTGAGTCAGATTTGATCAATTAAGTTACCCTTTTATTTACCCCCCTTTTAAAGCAGTAATTCTAATCATCTTATTTGTATTTGAGTAATATTTCGTCAAAGTCACCATTATATTTAGGCATTTTAGCATACCCGCAGAAGCAAAAAAACCACTAATTACTAATAATTAGCGGCTTTCGTGGCCTCGACGGAAGGAAAAATCTATCTACCGTTCCAAGATTAAACTTTCGAAGTAGCTCAATTAAAGTTTAAAATACATCCTACGAAGCATAGCTTACTTATTAAGCACTTGAAGATCTATTTAATTGCAGTCCAAATTATATCGTCATCATCTTCAGACTCAACGACAGCCAACCACGCTTCTCGATGATGTTTAGACGCTTCTACTTTAGCTATTTCTATGTACTTTTGTCCAAGTGCAACAACCATTTTTCTCATTTTGCCATCAGCAACAATCATATTATTATCCTGAATGACTTTGTAATAACCGTGATTTTCCAACCAGTGTACTACAATCTCCTCTTCTTTTTTTTCGTCGATTTTCATACTAATTACTTTTTATCTTGTCAATCTCTTCTTTTATTTTTTCGGGAATTTCTAAGTTTAGTGCCTTACAAGATATTCCAATAAGAGTTTCAACATATTCGCCTATTGAAAAAGACTTAACTTCCTGATAACACCTTTTCAGATCTATAAAATCTTGATAGCCCGCTTTTATTTCTTCAAAATAAATATGCTCTTTCTTGATGATCAAAACATGTAAGCTATCTTCAGTATAAATTGGGCTTACTGTAGGTAAATACAAATCATATGCCGAAAAAGCACTACCATCTATTGGGTACACCAAAAACATTTTAGTTATACTTAACAAAGTGCCCAAAAATCTTTCGAATTTTTTCGCTCGAATCCACCGATCTATAAAAACAATAGCACCCTCTCGATTTCTTTCCCAATATTTAACCAGAGTATAATCACACCTCTCCTTTAAATAAAGTGCAACGTAAAAATCGGCCTCAATATCAATTAACTTCATTAATTCAGCACCAAAATCATCCTTTATTTTAGTGGCATCATCTTTATTAGGAACTTTTTGAACTGCGAGATGGAAAAACTCATGTAAGACAACGATTTCATAATATTCAAAAGTACATTTATCACTTATAAATGTATTAAAGGAGACTTTATTTTTCCCAATGTCTACTTTCATTATCCAATCCTCATCGGCCCAAGGGAGATCAAAAGTGTGCTGAATATTATTGGTCTCTTTTATTATTGATTTCTCATTTAGCCATTCAATAAAATCATTAATTCTAGCTAACAGAGTTTCCTTTTCTTCAGGCGTGAGGCCTTCCTTATCTACTAATTCAGTCAATTTTTACTTTTTAAGAGAGTCAAAATGAAATTGTTTTATATCCTTTTTTTAATAAGTCTAAAAAATTAATTGTTAACCTTTACAAGCTACAAAGGTTACCCTCTATAACTAAGTCTCGCCCCTTAAGAGTTGCCTCTAGATCATTTACAATACACTTTCTTACTTCTTTCTCTTTCCTTGAATCAGCCGATTTCATTTCTTTTACAACTTTGTTGTAAAAGTCCCTATAAGCGGAATATTTGTTTACGGTATTTTTTGCTGTTTTCATAATGCAAAGTTATAATTTTTCAATTAAAATGTTTCATGTTTAACTATTTCATTTCCAGATATAAACCGGAATCCATCGTTGTCTATAACTGCTAATTTTATAACACCTCCTACAGTAGGAATGTTTTCCGTATATTTTTGAATATCAATTTCAATCCTCATAAGAAGAGTAGCTAAATCTACTGCCTGTTGAAGACTTAGCTCCGTCAATCTATAAATTTTCATATCCTGCATCATCTGGTCATCAATTATAGACTTGTCACTAATGACCTCTATTAAATAATCTTCACCAACTTTTTCCGCCGGCAAGTTGAAGTCTTTCGCAATCTTTTCAACTATTCTAGGAATTATTTCAAATAAACCACTTAAATCTCCAAATAATAATCGCTCGGCCAATCTATTTTGTCCGTCACAAACGACCCTAATTTGATCTGGTTGTTGGACAATACTTACGTATTCAAAATCCAAGTCCGTTAGGTCTTCCTGAACAGCCTTATTAACAGTTAGTTTATATATTACTGTTTTACCTGAAGTCGGAGAATAAAATGTAGTCAAAAAGATCGTCTCGCTAATTCTCGGATTTTTCTCAAGGAATTTTTTAACTTCTCTTATAATAAACTCCTTCAGTTTATCAACCTTGTCAATTATTTCTTTAGCGCTGTTTCTACCATTCGGCTTTAATGTTTTGATAGCGTCACTAATCAATCTCTTAATTCTCTTGTTATTTATACTTGAGGATCCAGCGGTGGTGATCGCAGTAAATTTATCATATTTATAAAGTTTATCTTCATAATCCTTAGTATGAGAAGGTTTAACCTTAAACAATTTGGCTATCTCTTTTGTATTAAGTACTATTTCTTTTTCATTTTCTTTCGAAACCTTACTTAGATAATCTTGAAATGTTTGAAAATCCAAAGTAGGCTTAGATGTCGTCACTAAAGAGTCGGCGATAATGGCAACGCCTTCTTTGGCTATAACACTTGCAATAAAAGTCATATTGAGTTTGAGCTAATTTAAACAAGTACAATATAGTTTTTTTTTCGAACAGATCAATTAATTTAATACGACCCAAGAAATTGCTAAAAACCCATTTTACTCCTTTTTAAGTCACCCACGCTCTAAGGATTTAAATAATATTGCAGTCAAACTCCATTTAACTCCCTTTCTCCTCTAACTTTGAAGTTAAGTAAGCATTTATAAAAACTAAACTTTCTTTTTCTTAACTCGTTTCTTTTTGACTTCAGGCAATAACACGATCCCTCCCAAATATCCCTCTTCAGCTTCAAATCTGATCCCCTGAATGAAGCAATGCTTAGAGTTTACGAGGTCCTTGGTTTCTACGAGGATTCCTTGACATCCATGCCCATCCATTGTCACATTGAAAAAGCTAACGGCTCTCCCTTTGTCATCAACAGCCTTTAATACGCATTTAGCACATGCATAATTTGGATAACGTATTGAATCCCGAACATATCTATTGCAGACCGGGCAGTGTTGTTGTTTTGGATATTCTTTCTTACTGTTCATAATGTAGTTATTTGATTTCATCATTAAAATTTGTTGAGAGTGGTGCGATTATCTTTAAGGCAGGTCATTACCTATCTTCTTCTCATTTCGTTTGCCTCGCATGAGAAAAGGCATGAAAAAAGCCTAATTCTTTTCGGGAATCAGGCTTAGTTTTTAAGTTTCATGCTTTGCTAGTTCATCAGATTGCTGTTTTCTTTGATCCATTCATTTACCTCATTGACATCAAAGAATTTAGCTCCTGCTGGATCTAAATGAAATGGCAAGCCCAATGCAATTCTTCTATTTAGGGTAGATCTGCTCCACCTAAATAGCTTTTCCATATCTTCATGCCTCAACAATGGCATTGGTGCATTTACATTCTGGCCCATGTCAAAAGTTACGGGCGTATTTTTTGAAGAACTAAAATCCTGCCATGCTTTTAAAAACACTAATTCTGCATTTATCCATTGTTCCGGATTGAAACTCAACCGATCCTGATCATATTCAAACTGGAATGCTCTATAATGCCCCTCATCAATTGGTCTATCAACCTGTATTAGCAGTTTTTTCATGTAGTGTAGGAAAAGGATTTTTATTTCTGTTTCCTTGATGTGATTTGTTGTTTCCTCAAGAAACATGATCAGCTCCTCATTGGTACATAGGGATCTGATTTTATTCTTGAAGGAATCAACATTTGGTGACTGAACGTATTTTAGTATGGTTAAGTCAATGTTCTGCGTCATTTTCATTCTGTTATTTTTAAGTGTTTTACATGTCTAGTTTCGAAATTCCAATCTAATGCTTTCCATGTGCAGATTTTTTCTCTTACCATGGAAAGCCCATGTTAAACTGCATGGTTATACTTATCGTTGAGGCTTTTTACTGATTCAAACAGATTTCTAGTGAGGCTCTTCGCGTAGATCATGGTCTGCTCAATCTTCTGATGCCCTAGCAAATCCTTTACGTATAAAATAGGAATATCCATTTCAACCAAGTTCGAGGCAAAAGTGTGGCGGGCACAGTGGAAACTGATACTTTTCTTTATTCCGGCCATCACCATAATATCTTTCAGGTTCCTGTTGACTACTTGATTTGCCAATTGTGGTAAAGCTTTCAAAGTATCGACTTTGATGGTCAGTTTTGAATATTTACTAAGAATTTCTTTCGCTTTATCCATTAATGGTATAAACAGCGGTTTGCTCGTCTTAACAATCTCGATTTCAATTCGGTCTGGATTTGATTTAACATTACCCCACTTAAGATTGTAAATATCAGAGTACCTTAAACCTGTATAACAGCTAAACAGGAAGATATCCTTTGATTTCTGAAGAAAGGTTTCGTGCTCTGGTATTTTTAAGTCTGCCAGTAAATTCACCTCCTCAATAGTCAGAAACATACGAGTTCCTTTAGTACTTTTTATTTTGAAGTACTCGTAAGGGGATCCGTCCATGAACCCTTTGCTGATGGATTCTTTGATGATATGCTTTAGACATTTGTGTTTGACAAAACAACCATTGGTCGAGTTGTTCCTTTCTTTCCTTAAGTAGAGGTCAAACTTTTGAATGCAATCGTATGTCAGATCACCAAAATTGAGCTTCTTATTGAACTGTTTTAAAATGCTCAAAGTTGATTTATACGACTTTCTAGTACTTGGTTTTTTCTCAAATTCCCAGAGTCTCAATTGTTCTTCCCAGAAGCCAAACAATGTAACCTCTGCATTCCCTTTCAAATAATCCAGAGCAACATTCAATGTAGTAGGCTTTCCTAAACTTTGTTGGTTTAACATAAACATTTCCCATCCACTTATCTTACTATTCAGATAGACTGCCAGTGCTTGGTTAAATTTATCTGTCTTTTTAACATTACTTGCTTTTACATCCCAGTTGTCGGGAAGTACTGATTTTCCAGACGAGATTCTTGTAGTACATGGCCCAACCCTTACAGAAAAGTGAATTGGACAAGTACCGTCATTTTTTTTCTTATCCAACCTTAACACAGGTTTAATGCTGTAACTAAGTTTCATAGTATTTTAATTTAGGCTGGAAAGTTCCAGCGAGTTTTTTATTTTCTAAAATTTTCTTGTATAAATATTTTATAATCACACTGATTACAGGAAACTTAACTACACAACACCTACTACAAATACACTAAATTCGGTTTCTCTAGTAGGTGTTATTCGAACTCTTACAATCAAATAATGCCGGTTTTTAGATTCTATCTTTTTTAAGATATCTTCTCCTCATAATATGAAACTGCAAGTAAATATGTCTGCCCCTACCATATTTCTGATGAATTACCATTTTTGTTTCTATGAGACCTACAATTTCAAGTTCGGATAAGTAAATCTTAACTCTTGATTCACTTCTCCCAAGCTTACTCGCGAAGTAAGAATTACTAGCATACGCGTAACCCTCGTAAACCGATAACGATGAAATTATTAGTAGCAATATCCTCGCTTGGCAGGATAACCCATAGTCATTAATAACATCTATGAATGCCATACATGTTCTTCCATTTTTCTTGAAAACTTCAAAGTTCGCTTTTGAATTTGCGTTTAATTTACGCGGTTGGTTTTTACGATCCATTTTTAGGAATTTTATAGAGCATCACCATGATGCTGTATTATTACATAACTCCCCGATCGATGTGATTTTCCCAGTTTTTAGCATTTTTTTTAAAATAAATTTCAAAACCGCTTTCAAATGCCATTTAGAGCGTTTTCAACCTACATAGATAACAAGCAGTAGATTACAATAGATAAGACTTCTTTTATAAGAAGCAAATCTTTTATAAGACGGCTACGCCATCAAAGCTTCGCATACTACTCATCTTACCTCCATGTGAAATAGACTTTAGGCCAATTATGGTCAGAACAAATACAGATTTAGTTTAATGGAAACTAATTTCGATATTAGAGGCACAAAATTATTTACATATAGAATAGACAAAAGAAAATAACATATAACAATTGCGTTAGCAACCCAGACTCTTCATAAACGACCAAAATATTGAAACTTCAGAGGCGAGCTAATCATTTGCGCAGGTATGCGTGGGTGGTTTGTCTTATCCTGGAGTAGGCGCTTGGTCGTGCCTTGAAGAGTCAGAATAGCTTACTATCCCACGCTATTTTAATTATCAAGGTTTAAGAGGGATAGTTAAACCAATAAACGACCAATTAAAAAACAATGAGAAAACTCTTCTTAACACTCCTCATTCCTGCAGCTATGTTCAGTTGCAAACAAGAAAAACATACAAGTTTGGCCGACGTTAAAATGCGTTCAAGGGAAATCATTGAAGAAAAGGCTCTTTCACAGGATACGACTCTAAAAGTTGCTGATTACAGTTTAGGCAGAGCAACTGAGTACAAATACGAAGGTTCAATGACCTTATCAAATGATGAGGAATATGATATAGTTGTATACTACGATCAAAATGATATTGATGATGACATACAGGTGAAATGGCAAAAGAAAAATCTTGTATCAGGATTTTAAAGATCAACGTCCTTTAAAGCAAAAAAAGCTTAAATCCGCCCTATAAATTTACCTATGGGGCAGATTTATCATAAAACATGCTTTGTATCGGCCCAAACTGATGATTGGTTCTAGTCCGAATTCGACTATCCCAAATATTTTTCATTGAATCTCCAGTGGATTATTCATTGGTTTCGATTACATCGTTACCCTGTTAATCCGTCTCTTATGTTTTCATGAATTATATAAATTCTATGCTAATTGAGCTCTATAATCCTAAGTTCAAAACGCATATATTTTTTCTGAGAATTTCAGAATGAAATCCATTATAATTCATAAGAGGCTAATCAAAGCCGGATTAATAGAACATTTGCAAATTGGCTAGCCTATAGGTCATCGCAGGTTCACTAACTTTAAATCGCTTTGCAAGTTTTTGAATAATATCAGATTCTTTTAATTTTTGATATTCCGGCTTATTGAGCTCATTTTCTATAAAATGCTTAGGCATCAAAAGCGCGGCAGCAAAAGCATTAGCTTCCTTTTCCATGCGAATTTCTTCTCGGTCGTAATTGTTCATCGTATTACGAAACTTCATAAATAGATCTTTATCCACAAATACTTCCTGATTAGATCTGGACATAGGTTTCCAGTGAATGCTATAATGCGCCATTTCATGGGCAATTGTAAACCTTTTCCTCTCCAGTGAATTTGCCTTATTAACGCCAATAGTCGCCACATTATCTTTAATTACCAATACCCCAGAAACCTCTTCGTCAAAATCATGATAGACAATATCAATGTTTTTGCCTTTTACAATCTTCTCGACTGGCACAAAGGGCTCGTAAATATCAAATTCCATTAAAAGCAAGGCAGCCTTGTTTTCAATCTCTTCTGTCGACATAAATGTTTTCATATTATTTGAGATTAGAAAAAGTGGTACGAACAAAATCTTCAACTGAACTCGCCTTGAATTCATCTGAAAATTTCTTTTTAATCTTATCAAGAACAGCTGAATTCAAATCGACTCTTTTAGATTGCCCAGGAATAAGTGAGGCAACATCTACATTCAAAAAATTCGCAGCTTCAACTAAGTTGTGAACTTGCACCTTTTGCCTTCCTTTTTCAATGTTCACTATTGTCACTCTACTCAAGCCCATAGCCTCAGCAAGTGATTCCTGACTTTGACCTGATTTGATCCTAGCCTCTTTTAACGCGTCACCCAGTTGTTGATAAAAGTCCAATTTGTTATGTTTATTTAACACAATATACAAAGGTAATAATAAAAATGCGAAAATTGTTTTTAAAAAGAACAGTTTGTATTACGAACGTATTTGAGTAATGTTGATAACTTTTATAAAAAATAAACTAAACAAAAGTTGCAACTTATATAAATGATGTATTACATTTGCTCTCATTGAAACAAAAAAAATACCGGACATGAATTAACCGCCCAGTATTGTTTTTTTGAAAACCCTGACCAGCCAATGCGTAGCTGGGAAGAATTACGTTTGTCTTGAGACCTCAAATGTAATCAAATTTTCAAAACCGCAATACCTACGCGTAAAAAAGTTACTTCATGCTGGCGTAAATTAATATTCGACGCAAAGCAATAAAGAGAAATCCACTATTCAGGATAGTGTCCACTGGGCGCTGGTGATTAGACTTTAGGAATTAACATTATTTTTTTTTACGATAAGAACTTTTGCAATGCAAGAAGATCAAAATGCTAAAACGCACGACCCTAAGATTCCCTTAAAATTTGAGATTGAGGGAAAAGAATACGAGACAACAGACCAATTTAAAAATGGCGCTGAACTAAAAACAATTGCAGGAATACCACTGGAAACAGATTTATTTCTATCCATAGATAAGCCATACCGAGATGAACTTATTGAGAATGATAAAGAGGTGAATCTCGCTCGACCGGAAATGGAGTACTTCTTTGTCAAAAGAAAGCTGCACTTCACCATCAACAAAACACCATTTGTATGGTACAAACAGTTCATACGGGGAGTTCAACTCCGAGAATTAGGTAGTATCTCTCCGGATATAGCCATATATCTGGATATCAAAGAAGGATATGAAGATGATTTTATCGCCGATGACGAGGTCGTAGATTTAGCAAGACCCGGAGTAGAACACTTTATCACAAAAGACAAGCCCATAAAAATAAAACTGATTGTCAACGCAACTCCACACGACTGGAATCAAAAAACGATCAGTTTTGAACAGGTGGTTATTCTCGCTTTTGGTACTTACGATCCGAATCCTGCTAGAGGATATACTGTTACATTCAGCCGGGGACCAGAATCCAAACCGGAAGGAACTATGGTAAAAAATTCAGTTGTTGAAGTTAAAAACAAAATGATATTTGATGTCACAGCAACTGATCAATCATAGTCCAGACCTTAAGCGTCTAAGAGACGCTGGTTATGAAATGGAACTGGTGGGGGGATTTTTATCCATCCACCATGTCCCTTATCTGGATGCGCAGAAGCAAATTTCTTATGGAACGTTAGTTACTTCGCTCACGTTAGCAAGCCCACTTAACACCACAAGACCGGACACTCATGTGATTCATTTTATAGGCGAAAACCCTTGCAATACTGATGGAAGTGTAATCTCGTCAATCCAACATAACAATAATAGTACCCAGCTTGCTGCAAATCTTATTGTTAGTCGTTCATTCTCCAATAAGCCTACAAACGGATATCCTGATTACTTCCAAAAGGTAAAAAGATATACAGACATCATATCTGCACCAGCCAAGTTCATTGATGAGAATGTCACAGAAAAAACGTTTAAGGTAATTGCAGATACAGAGAATGGGAGTCCTTTCCAATATATAGACACTAACTCTAGCAGAGCGGGAATCGATATGCTCAATGATAAGTTTAGTGGACAGCAAATTGCAATTATTGGTTTGGGTGGCACAGGCGCCTATGTACTAGATCTGGTCTCAAAGACTCCTGTTGCCAATATACATTGTTATGATGGAGATAGCTTCGACCAACACAATGCCTTCCGTGCTCCTGGAGCAGCTTCAATCGCTGATCTAGAATTAAATGCAAAAAAGGCAGACTACTTTACAGCAGTATATTCACGCATGCATAAGGGGGTGGTTGCTCATGATTACTATGTAAAATCCACAAATCTTTGTGAACTGGATACGATATCTTATGTATTCGTCTGCGTAGATAAGAATAGCATTCGCAAGATGATAACTGACTATCTTGCAAGCAAAGGCATCCCTTTCATAGACGTGGGGCTTGGTGTAAATATGGTGGGGGATAAGTTGATTGGAGCAGTCAGGGTGACTTCAGCGACAATCGACAAGAATGACCATTTACCAAATAGGATTTTTGCAGCAGACAATGAGGATAATGACTACGCAACAAACATACAGATAGCTGACCTCAATTGCCTAAATGCAGCTTTAGCTGTAATGAAGTGGAAAAAGCTCACCGGATTCTATGTCGATTTAGAACAAGAGTATCACAGTTCATATTCAATAGGTGTTTCAAAAATCTTTAATGAAGATGTTACATCATAAGTTTGTTGATTTTATGCCTAATATACTTGAGGAAAATACCCTCTATGTATCCATGGAATATTGCACAGCCATACACTTATGTGTGTGTGGCTGTGGCAATAAAGTGATTACACCAATATCACCCACATCTTGGCAGCTAACTTTTGATGGTAAAACGATCTCATTATCTCCCTCAATAGGGAACTGGAATTTTGACTGCCAGTCTCATTATTGGATCACCAACAATAAGATCGAGCATGCAAGAAAATGGAATAAAAAAGAAATTTGGGACGGAAGAACTCGTGATGAAAAAGTAAAAAGCGATTACTACAAGAAAGCACCCCTAGTACACGAGGAACAACTTATTTCAGCATCCAATAGACGTTTAGTCAAACGAATATTAAATTATTTAGGTCTTTAACTGAAAGAAAGCGAGGGATATTTAAAATGGCCAAAATTACTGTAAAAGTAATTAAGAGGGTTATTACAGGACGATTTGTATCCAAAGGACAGCTTAAACGCAGCCCAAAAACAACTTATGTCCAAAGTGTTAAAAAATCAAATTAATAGGAGAGGAGTCTAATTGAAGGCTATAACCCCGGTGTTATAGCCTTCTTACTTTTAAAGGATTCTTATATCCAAAATCATATTTACTCGCCCCTTTTCTAGCCCCATGACACAAAAAGCCAGCAGTTATGTATAATTACTGGCAAATTAAGTGCCCTCGACGGACCGTATCTGACATCCTTATTTATACTACTATTGAAATTGGTTGCGATTTAAATATCGTTTAATTTATTGAAATCTTAAAGTTCTTTTTCTTTTGAGAGAGCAACGAACACCACGCTTCTGATCTTAGCCCTGACTTAAATAGCCTTCGTTATTCTCGGACAAGAAAAAGTGGTTAAAACGCATGATTAAGCTTAATTCCGATCTACCTTTTCAATTTCCACCTTTTTACCTGTTCAGTTGTTCGGCTCAGATTACTATTTCATTCCTACCTCCTTCAAAATAGCATTTATCTTCAATGATCTAAAACTAGATTTGAGCTCTTCTTCGCAATTCAAGTGAGCATTGCTCATCTATTCTCTTTGGGATTCATCTGTATTCTGGGATTAATACATCAATAAAGTCATTTACTTATATATCATACAATAATAGTACTTCACCCTCCGGCGGGTAAAGTACAGTAACTTTGTGATCTCGAATCGAACACTGGTTACATAAAAAACAAGTAATTCCTCCAACATCAAAGAAACTGTCAAAAAAATATTTTAAAATAATTTTTAACTATACAGTAATTTAATTTCTTGAGCTCTGAGGACCCCATTTTGATGAAGCTAAATATCAAGTCAAAAGCTCAAACCGAAGCGTCTGAACACCAATCATCATCAACTTTACTCGCCCCTTTTCTCGCCCCATGGCATAAAAAAACCAGCAGTTATGTATAACTACTGGCTAAATCGGTGGTCCCGACGAGAATCGAACTCATATCTAAAGTTTAGGAAACTTCTATTCTATCCGTTGAACTACGGGACCCTTTTCGTTAATCAACCGCAAACGTGGCCTAAGCCGCAATAAGCTTAATCAACTGCCGCAAAGATATAAAAAAATATCACGCTAGATAATAGAACTTTCGTAACTTTCATTTGGAAATTAAATCATAACCTGAACATAAATTCCCCCCCCTATGAGAACAGTCTTTTTGGCCTTTTTATTCATTCTTGCGGCCTTATTTGTAAACGCTCAGTCCCTTTCAACTGACAAATCAAATACTTATCCAGACCGTACCTGGGAATATCTAAAAGATCCCAGTGCTTTCGGCTGGAACAAGGAGAAACTTCAATCTTTAAAAGAATTTATCATTGACAGTGCCAACACTACAGGCATGATGGTCATACAACATGGTAAAGTGATATTTACTTACGGCGATGTTAAAGAAGTCAGTTACATCGCTTCTTGCCGAAAAAGCATTTTAAGTATGTTATACGGCCCCTTTGTTGAGCAGGGAGAAATTAGGTTAGATCAGACACTGGAACAATTAAAGATTAAGGATGTTGGCGGTCTTTTACCTATTGAGAAAAGGGCTACTGTCAGAGATTTATTAACAGCAAGGTCTGGAATTTACCACGTGGCAAGCTATCAGGGCGATGAATACCCCATCGCACCAAACAGAGGAACTGTTAAGCCAGGGAGCTTGTTCTTATACAACAACTGGGATTTCAATCTGGCGGGGTATGTATTTGAACAACAAACAGGGTTGAATATTTATGATGCCCTTGAATCCATTATTGCACATCCCCTACAGATGGAAGACTGGAACAGGGATTTACAACAAAAAGAAGGCGATAGCACAACTGTCTCTTTATCCGGCTTACCCCATGTGGTTTTCGACAAGAGATATGGCACGAATTGGATACCTCATGCTAAGAGGGGGAAAATGGGGAGATAAGCAGTTAATCCCGAAGGATTGGATCGCAACAATTACAAGCCCCTTTAGCTCCTTTAAGGAAATTGTAGCCTATAGAGACCAAAACTATACAGACTTTGGCTACGGGTATTTATGGTGGGCCTGGGATACGCCCAATAATACCGGACCTTACGAGGCCGCCTACACTGCTCAAGGATATTTTGGACAATACATCACGGTTTTGCCTGCTCTGGATTTAGTTATTGCTCATAAAACAAATGATAAATACGAAAGAGCCACCATAAATTATTTCAAGATTTTAGATCAACTGATAGCTGCCAATCAGCGTTATCCAGCCCAAAAAAAGCCCTTACCAAAAACTATTGACCAGGTAGATTTGCATATCAAAAAGCAGATCTTGAATCAATATACCGGGCTATATCAACTGCCATTTGGCCAGGATAAAATTCTCAAAGTTTTTTTGGAGAATGATACTCTGAAGGTACTACAGCTCTGGAGCAAACGTCTAGAGGCTATTTCCGCGATCTCAGATTCCACATTTTCTACGGCCGTCGGAACGACTCTTAGCTTTAGCGGAATCGCCAGTGGAGAATCGGCACACCTAATTATTGCCGAACGAGGAGCCCGTTTCTCTGCTTATCGAATCAACCCTTCCGAAGCTCGTCTTTTGAAAATCTATGAAGGTGTGTATTATAATACAGATTTACAGCTCAGCTATAAGGTTATCCTCAAAAACAACATGCTACATGTTGCAAACTCGGCTATCAATGAAACTTTCCCATTAAGTGAGATTAGTAAAGATACATTTCGGGCAAAACAGCAAACTTTCAAATTTATTCACTCAGCAAAGTCAAAGAAGGTTATAGGATTTACCATAGAAACCAAAACTCTGGATCCGCAAAAATTCACCCGCAGCAAAGCTGCCAACGAATAACATCAACCTGGAATTTGTTTAATCCGCCAACACTTTGTAGAGAAGTGCAACAGAATTCCGCGACACTAAAAATCATAAAACACTAAAAATCAACCCCGTGCCAAAACAACAGGTTAAGGCACGATTATCTAGTATAGTCCAGATGTAATTAGTAAGAGTTTAATTGATTTAAAATAAATAGTATGAAAAAGATCATTTTATCAGCAGCATTTTTAGCTGTAGCAGGATTCAGTTCAGTAAAAGCAAGCGAAATCAAAAATTCAATTCAAGTTGCGGTGTACCAAGATAGCACTACAAAAACTCCAGTAGAACTAAAAGACCTTCCGGAAGCTGTGCAAACTACATTAAAAGCAGATACAGTTAAAGACTGGACCCCAACAGCCGCATTTTTAGTAACTAATGCAGATAAAAGCGTGTATTACTTGATTAACGTTAAAAAAGGAGAGGAAACCGGTTCTCTTAAAATTGACAAAGAGGGTAAAGTTGTTCAATAATAAATAACATCATCGCTAATGGAAAAGGCTGGATTACTCCAGCCTTTTTTTGTATGCTCGTCATCCAGAATTCGTCATGCCAGCGTAGGCCGGTATCAGGATCCCATTTTTTTATCGGATGATACTTCCGTTATTGTGATTTTGGGTTGGTGCCACAAAAGCCAATTTTCCTTCAGCATTTTCTGACATCAGGATCATTCCCTGAGATAAAATTCCTTTGATTTCTCGTGGCGCAAGGTTTACCACAAGGCTTACCTGCTGTCCGATAATATCTTCCGGCTTATAATATTCTGCTATACCAGAAACTACCGTACGGTGATCTATTCCTGTATCAAGCGTTAATTTTAATAACTTCTTAGTCTTCTCAACCTTTTCTGCTGCAATAATTGTAGCTACACGAATATCGACCGAAGTGAAATCTTCGAACTGAATATTCTCTTTGGCTGGAGCAATGACCGCCGAAGCAGCCTCATTATCGGCTTTACTTTTGTTCAGTTTATCAATCTGTGCTTGCACCTCATCATCTTCGATTTTCTCGAATAACAAGACCGGCTCATTCAACTGGTGACCTCTGTGCAATAAGTTAATGTTACCTGCAGCTTCCCATGTATGTCCGCCATAATTCAACATTTTCATCAGCTTATCTGCTGTAAATGGTAAAAATGGTTCTATTAATATTTCCAGGTTGGCGGCGATTTGCAAACTGATAAATAAGATGGTACGCACCCTATCTTCATCCGTTTTAATCACTTTCCAGGGCTCAGTATCTGCCAGGTATTTATTTCCCAAACGAGCAACATTCATCACCTCACCAAGCGCCTCTCTGAAGCGATAGTTTTCGATAGAAGCACTTATTTTTGCCGGGAAAGTAGCCAACTCATCTATTACTGCCTGATCTTCTGGCAAGATGGTCATACAGGTAGGAACTTTACCAGCAAAATACTTGTGCGTTAACACCACTACCCTGTTGATGAAGTTGCCAAATACAGCAACCAGTTCATTGTTATTTCTAGCCTGAAAGTCTTTCCAGGTAAAGTCGTTATCCTTTGTCTCTGGTGCAGTTGCCGTTAATACATAACGCAATACATCCTGTTTATCTTTAAACTCCTCTAGATATTCATTTAACCAAACGGCCCAGTTTTTAGAGGTTGAGATCTTCTGTCCTTCAAGGTTCAGGAATTCATTGGCAGGAACATTATCTGCCAGGATATAGTCTCCATGAGCCATTAACATCGCCGGAAAAATAATACAGTGGAAAACGATATTGTCTTTTCCAATGAAATGAACCAACTTGGTCTCATCATCTTTCCAATAATCCTCCCAACTGCCCTTCTCTATTTGATTCTGATTGATGTAATACTCTTCCGCTTTAGGATTCCAAACATCCAAACGAGCATATTCAAAAAGCTCTTTCGTTGCCGAAATATAGCCTATAGGTGCATCAAACCAAACATAAAGTACTTTACCTTCTGCATCCTTTACAGGAACTTTAACTCCCCAATCCAGATCGCGAGTCATGGCACGAGGCTGTAAGCCCGCATTTAACCATGATTGGCACTGTCCAGAAACATTTGGTTTCCATTCTTTATGGCTCTCAATATATGTTCTAAGCTGATCTTCATATTTTTCCAAAGGCAAGAACCAGTTCTTCGTCTCTTTTCTTACAGGCGGCTCTCCAGATAAGGTCGATTTCGGATTGATCAGATCCGTAGCATTTAATGTGCTGCCACAGTTCTCGCACTGATCGCCATAAGCGCTCTCATTTCCGCACTTCGGACAAGTTCCGGTAATGTAACGATCGGCCAAAAAAGTTTGCGCCTTTTCGTCATAATACTGCTCAGTAATTTCTTCTGTAAAAACCCCTTTGTTGTATAAGGTTTCAAAAAAATCAGAGGCTGTTTGGTGATGCATCAAGGATGAGGTCCTGTGATAGATATCAAAAGAAACACCAAATTCCTTAAATGAATCACCTATAATTTTGTGGTATTTATCAACAATAACTTGAGGCGTTACCCCTTCCCTTTTCGCTTTAAGGGTAATAGGCACACCGTTTTCATCAGATCCACAAATAAACTTAACATCTCTTTTATTAGAGCGCAGGTATCTCACATAAGTATCTGCAGGTAAATAAACGCCTGCCAAATGTCCTATGTGTACCGGTCCGTTTGTATAGGGCAATGCCGCTGTAACGGTATATCTTTTTATTTTACTGTTATCCAAAACTATTTTTATTATTTTGTCAAAGATAAGTGTTTTACCTATGATTAAACAGCCAGCATATTTAAAAAAGGGTGACAAAATTGCAATAGTTTGCCCGGCAAAGAAAATACCGGGGAGTATTGCCCCTGCCATCGCTATTCTTGAAAGCTGGGGATTACAAGTTGTAATCGGGGAAACCGTTACTGCTGATCACAACCAGTTTGCTGGTGACGATGCTTTAAGAGCCGCCGATTTGCAGGGATTTTTAGATGCCCCAGAGATTAAGGCTATTATTGCGGGTAGAGGCGGCTATGGAACCATCAGAATCATTGACGAGCTGAATTACGATAAATTTAAAGATAATCCTAAATGGATCGTTGGGTTTAGCGACATCACGGTCTTACTTTCTGATTTATTTGCGAGGCTAAATATCCAAAGTATCCACGGACAAATGCCTTACACATTCGAGAAAGCAACGCCTGAATCATTAGATTCGTTAAGAAAGGCTTTGTTTGGAGAGACGATTAAATACGAATACACAAGCACATTTCCTTCCCGATCGGGAACCGCTGAAGGCATCCTTATTGGTGGTAATTTAACCCTTATGGTGATGTTAGAGGGCTCAGCTTCGGAAATAGATTATAAGGATAAGATCCTTTTTCTGGAGGATGTTGGTGAACACGAATATTCGATCGACAGAATGATGCGCATGCTAAAAAGAGCGGGGAAACTGGCTGGTCTAAAAGGCCTCATTGTAGGTGCTTTCAATGAAATCGCAACGGAAACTATCCCTTTTGGAGCGAGTCCAGAACAGGTGATCTGGGATATCGTGAAGGAATATGATTATCCCGTATGTTTCAACTTCCCTGTAGGGCATATAGATGACAATAGGGCGATGGTGATAGGGAAAACAATAAACCTATCTATTAAAAAGCATAATACTATGTTATCATTTCAATAAACAAGGCTGCAGCAAAGTGATTTCGTAGCCTTGTTTGTAACAACATACTTTATTTCTGATCAACGACTTCTGCAATCGCTGCCGCTCCCGCAATAACACCAATTACAGCAACAGGGCCCATAATTTTCCCATATTTTGTTTTCTTTGAGATATAGAAAACATTCAAATTGTTTTCACTGTAATCTGTCAAATTTTGAGGTTTTACATATGTTCTAACAGACTTGGAAACATAAAACTCTTGATCAAAAGCAAAAGGTTTTACAAGATCTCCTTCTTTAGAAAACAGCGTTAAATAGCTCCTAAATATTAGAGGAGAATTGCTCTTCGTAAAGTTCCCTGATTTCACCTTAGTCAGCCCATTGGCCGAATTTAGCATTTCCTTTTCTTTATAAAGGCTATCCGAAAACCCCATAAAAATAGGCGTATTTAGAAACAAAGTAGTTGTTTCAATACTTGTATTTGGAGGGATAAAAGCAATGTCTTTAGGTGATTCCAATTGACCTTTAATATCCCCATTAGCAAAAGACAAATAACTCCCGTTAGCAGAGATTAATGACAAATCAGCTGCGAAAGCCATTTGTTGTGGTATATAACTAAGGGCTTTCCCTTGATAGATGAGAGATGACTTCGCCCAATCTACATAAAGAGGTACAGAAAGCTTGTTATGTACGGTTACTTTAACTGGTGCACTTTCTCCTGCAAAACTGTAAAAGATTTTAACTGTATCATTTTCCAATTGAAATTCACCTGTTTTTTCATTTCTAGGCATGTTTGTGCTACTAATTGTACTAATGTAGTATTTAGAGCAGGACGTGAGACTCAGAAAGCAAATAGCTGCTAGGCCCATTTTAATTCTAGTTTTCATAAAAGATTTACATTTGTGTATTATAATTTACGATTTTTTATATTCCATACGAGCAGACGCCTCCAAAAAACTTTCTTACTTATACAAAAAAAGGCCCTGGTGTTCTCCAGGGCCCCTTATTACGACTGTAACTTTATTATGGATTTTGACCACCTAAATTTGGATTGGCCTGCACCTCACTTATAGGAATAAGGAACAAAAACCTAGGATCTCCTGCAGGAATCTGCATTACACTGGCAACCGAAGTAGACACATAATTTGGAACTACAGTTCTATCTAAAGGTAGATTTAAGCGTTTAAGATCAAAGTACCTGTATCCTTCGCCCCACAATTCAACCCTGCGGTTAATCATAACTTCATTAGTTAAAGCATCTCCTGTGTTAGTTGATTTGACAGCCGCCGGATCTCTTTTAGAAACCAAAACAAATAGCGCATTCTGAGCCAATACTGGCTGCGTAGTTCTCGCATAAGCTTCTGCCAAAATCAAATGCATTTCAGCACTTCTCATAAAAGACACATCACCCAATGAAGGACCAGCAAGATCCTTCACCGAAAACTTCCTGCTCATATAAGGCACTCTTGCAAAAGCCGTTGTTGGTAAAGGAAAGTTTACAGCTGTTGGAGCTGGCTCCCACATTTTCTTTCTTACATCAGTAGCAGAAATCAAATTATACAACGCTGAATTAATCATTTTTGGTGTCCCCCTTGCATAACTTGTGTTCGCATTATAAGCGATCTGAGCAAAATAAGACCCAAAAGTATCACCCTGATCAAGCGTAGGCATCATCGCCCACATAACCTCAGATAAAAGAGGAGCATTATTAAATCCAGACTGATAGTCTGTCGCGTTCATCAAAGGGAATGGACCATTATCAATAACATCCTTGGCAAACTTGATGGCATTTGGATAATCTTGCATAGTAAGTGCGACTCTCGCCCTCAAACCTTTTGCAACCCAAACATTAGCATGACTTTTACTGAACCTATCTGTCACATTTAAAGCGATAGCAGCATCCAAATCACTAATGATACTTGCATAAACAGCTTCAACGCTTACCCTCGGCATTTTTGTATCCGTAGACTTCAATGGAAGAGGAACAGCTAATTGGTTATTCGGTTTTGCCGCTGCATCATACCTTTTTCCGTAAAACTGAACAAGAAAAGAGTATGCATAAGCCCTTATCGTCAATGCTTCTGCCTTAATACGTGTTTTATCTTCAGTGGTACCGCTAGCATTGTCTATATTTTCAATGATTGCATTTGCATTACCAATAATAACATAAAGCATCCTGTAATAATACAAAGTAACACTACTATTATCTGTCCTTGCGCCTAAGTAATTCCCCTCACCTGTAGAGGTGAACCAGGTTGCATTCGCCTGGTGAAGATCCTCACCCATAAAATCTGCAGCCAATAGTATTGAGCCGATTCCTGGCTTGTTCTGAGCATTAGTCACAGCGTCTAATGTCGTTCTCTCAAACATAAACCTATAAATCCCGTTTAAAGCTGTATTTGCATTAGCAGCAGTAGTAAAAATTGATCCCTGATCAACTCTATCGGTCGGTGTTGTTTGGAGAAAATCCTTTTTACAGGCTGCCAGCGCTAAAATTAGCATACCTGAAATGAATATAATCTTTTTCATGTTTTCTGAATTAAATATTAAAGAGAAAAGTTGATCCCAAAGCTTATCATACGACTTGGCACATATGTATTAGCATTTAAACCAGTAAAAGCCTCAGTTGGATCCATTCCTTTTCTTTTAGAAATTAAGCCTAGATTCTCTCCAGTCACAAATACTCTTGCGTTTGAAACATCTAGCTTTCCTAAAATGCTTTTTGGTAAATTATAAGATAGATTTACGTTCTTAAAACTAATATAAGAAGCACTAATTAAAAAACGATTAGAGGTAGCATTTGTATTAGCACTACTTGCTGGATCTAGTCTTGGTATATTAGAAGTAGGGTTCTGAGGAGTCCATGAATTCAGAACATCCGTATGAAGCGCCGATCCAAAACTTCCGTTACTCATTAAACCTTGATAAACACTATCGAAGAACTTACCTCCCAATTGATAAACAACTAAGAACGACAAGGAAAGGTCTTTGTATCGTAAAGTATTGGTAAATGACCCATAAAGATCAGGAATTGCTGTTCCAGAATAATCAAACTTAGCAAACGATTGATTGGTCACATAATTAACCCCGTTTACTGATCTTATATTAGCTGGGGCAGTTCCATCTGCTGGAATATACAAAGCAGAACCATCACTAGGGTCAACACCTGCATATTGTCTCAACCAGAACCTATAATAATCTCCTCCAACTTCTCTACGCTTCGTTCCAACTGTAATGATAGGAGTCTCAGCTGGCAATTTTGTGATTCTATTCTTCACAGTTGCCCAGTTAGTCAACAAGTTCCAGGTAAAGTCTTTTGTTCTAACAATATCAGCACCCAATTGAAGCTCAAAGCCTGAATTATACATTGAGCCAATGTTTGACTGCTCAACATCTATACCATCAGATTTAGGCTGTGGTAAGCTAAAGATCAAATTACTAGAGCCCTTTTTATAATATTCCAATTCACCATAGATTCTTTTATTCAAGACAGAGAAGCTCAAGCCTAAGTTTAAAGAGTTAGATGATTCCCACTTTAAGTTAGGTGCTGCTTTAGAGGACCACAACAAGCCAGCCTCAGTACCATTGTTCCAACCCAAAGAATAAAATGCACGATCAGGATAGTACTCACTATCTCCATCAATATTCAACACATTGTTATTACCTACTGCTCCATAAGATGCTTTTAAGCGCAAGTCATCCACCCAAGTTTGGTTTTCCATAAACGACTCCTTAGTGATGGCCCATGAAGCGCCTAAAGAGTAAAACGTTCCCCATCTAGATTCTGGAGAGAACCTTCCACTTCCATCTCTTCTAATAGACGCCTCAGCGAAATACTTACCAGAGAAGTTGTAATTAAATCTAGAAAAATAAGACTCAATGGTTTCATTCGAGCGATATCCACCTGCATCATTCGGTGTAACGAAATTCACAAACTCGGTATTACCATCTAAAATAACACCTGTTTTAGTTGCACTAAAAGTTCTATAAGTAAAGTCATAATTCTCATGACCTACTAAAGCAGCAAAATTATGCTCTTTAACCGTTTTCTCATATCTCAAGATCTGGTTAAACGTAAAAGACTTGATCGTTGTATTACGGTTAAAACCCAAACCATTTTGCCCAGCGCCATCGCCCACTAAGCGATTTCTAAACTCATTACTATTGTTGTTGCGAATATCTATGTTGATAGATGGAGTAAAAGTAAAGTCTTTTAAAAATTTCACATCAACATAAGATCTTCCACCGATCAGATTTCTCCTATACAAGTTGTCATTCAACATAGTTTCATACACAAGATTTCTTCCAGGAAAAGCACCTTGAGGGCGGTTAAGCGCACCTGGCTGTATCCCGTAATCGTACCATTGTTCTTTTGTCAATTCATTATAAATTGGACTTCCTGTAGCATCAAAAGCACGAACAGGATAAATAGGCCCTATACTCCTTGCAAAAGCGAAGGCATTGATAATACTCGAATTGCTATTCGTTGAATTATCACTCGCAATATTTGCATCAGAGAATGAGGCAGAAAGGTTTAGTCCCATTTTTAACCATGGTTTAACCTGACTATTGGCATTTATACGTCCATTAAAGCGTTTAAAATCTGATTTAATTATATATCCCTGATCTTTCAAATAACCTAAGGAAACATAATAGTCCGATTTGTCAGTTTTTCCTGAAGTTGACAAAGTCGCATCTGTTCTTTTACCTGTTCTTTCCATAGGTTTGTACCAATCAAAATCATCGTACAACAAAGAGGCATTAGGATTTAATTTACCATCTGTACCAACGATCTGAGTATTAGGAACATTAAAAGGATTGTAAATCAATTGCTTTTGAACATCTGTAGATGCTTTTGCTGCTGCTGCAGCATCCGTCAATTTAGTCGTAGCAGAAAACATAAAGTTATTTTTCATTCCTTGCCATACAACTGGATAATAATCCAGCGTTCCAACTCGGTCATACTCAGGAATACCCCTTTCAGAAAAACCTTGAATAATACCGGCACTAATAGTTGGAGTTTCAGAACGCCCTCTTTTCGTGGTGATTAGCACCACCCCGTTTGAGGCTCTTGCACCGTAAAGCGCCGCTGAAGTTGCATCTTTCAAAACAGATACACTCTCAATATCATTAGGGTTAATATCCCCAAGATTTCCATCAAACTGCGAACCATCCAGAACATACAGTGGGCTATTGGAAGCATTAAAAGATCCAAAACCGCGCAAACGGATAGACGGCCCAGTGCCCGGCTGACCATTACCAGTACTCGCAATAACACCAGGCGCTATACCTGCTAATGCACTTGTAATGTTTGTCACCGTTCTCTTCTCGATGTCTTTTGAGCTTAATGTCGCAATAGAACCAGTAACCTCAGCTCTCTTTGCGGTACCATAAGCCACAACAACAACCTCTCCGAGCTCTCTAGAATCCGTCGACAATTGCGCATTCAATGTATTGGATGAACCAATAGCGATGATTTGCTTTAAATAGCCAATAGAAGAAAATTCAATTGAAGTTTGCCCCGATGCAACCTTAAGGGCGTAGTTACCATTTGCATCTGTTGATGTACCGTTAGCGGTACCAACAACTTTTACAGAAACACCTGGGATTGGTAGCCCATCATCCATTCCTGTAACTTTACCAGTGACTGTTCTCTCTTGGGCAAACGCAGCTCCAGCTACGAACACCAAAATGAACAAACTTTGTAGAAGTTTTTTCATAAAAATTAAAATTTAGGTTAGTTAATAATACCCAAATATACCAAATTTGATATGCGTGCATAATTAACCACACCCGACACACATACTTATGACACTTAAATGACAATATCAAACAAAAAAAAGAGAAAGAAAATTTATAAAAAATAAAATATTATATCAGCAATGCAATAAACAACAGTATTAAATACCACAGGAGTCAATATCAGCACCACCAAACCTAGCATTTAACATATTTTAACTTTTATTATCACTCAATTTTATATATGATCTTTTTTTGAATATAACACAAACGTATCTAAATAATTACAAAGGCTGTACAATTTCGACAAACCAAATTACACCAAAGCAAAAAGTCCCGGACAATGCCGAGACTTTTTTTTATAGAGCGCGCAGATGCGAACTCTACAAACTATTGATAAAACAAATCCTTAGTTTCGACCCGCCCACCAAACCGATTGATCTAAGGGGGACAAAGAATAATGTATAAAAAAGGAGAATGCCAAAAGACATTCTCCTAATCTAGCAGGATAACTATATTTACTCAATAATGATTGTTACTTTCTGGGCAGCTGCGTCTGCATTTTGCCCTATTGTTAAAGCTCTACCATCGGCAGTCTGCGCTTTTAATAAAGTAAAAGTTGCCTCAGCTGAGGTAGCTGGAGCAACTATCAGAGGGGCCGTTAGAGAAACGGTAATATCCTTCGCTTCCTTCTCAAATACTGCGGTAGCACTTGGAATATTAATAGCGCCTTCAACTTTATAAGTTACTGTAACTTTTTGTTGTATACTCGTCCTCATTTGCAGATCAATACTGGCAACCTTACCAGGCTCCACTTCTACATCGTCCAGACTCGTTATAGTTACATACGGGGCCAAGCTATTACTGAAGTCAAAGTTATCTCCAGGAGACGGATCTTTCTTACAGGCTTGAAGAACCGTAATGGCCAAAATCGAAAATAAAATTATAATTTTTTTCATGACATACATTGATTAAAGGTCAAACCACATTTTTTCGTTAAACCTAATTCTATTTTTAGGGGCGTTCGGATTTGTAGATATCTCATTTGTGATTGGATATTCAAATCTTCTAAACAATGCACCAGCAGGCGCACCCAATGGCAGTCTTAAAGCAGGGGTTTCATCTCCATCCGGTCCGGATCTTCTCCATTCTGTAAAAGCATCTATACCTCTATCCATCTTATCAACCCAATGGTGCATATGTATTAGTTTCACAGGATTAGCCACTGTCGCAAGAGAGGGCAACGACGCTCCGAATGTTTGGGATGTCGTTGCACTTGCCCCATAAAATTTACAAGACTCTTCTACAGCCTTTCTATAAAGTGCCGTGGCATTTACCAGATTAACAGGCACTCCGAGCCCTCGCGCCTGAACTTCAGCCTCATAAAAAAGTTGTTCCTGATAATTAAACAGAATCTCAGGAGCAGTCGCGGACTGCAATGAACTCGATATTCTTACGTGCACAGCATTATCTGCCGTAGCTCCATTCTCCACACCGACATAACCAACAGCAGCTGCAGGCTTAGTAAAAAACAAAGGCAAGCGTGGGTCTGTACCTAATCCGTTCATAAAATCAACAACATATTTATTGCCAAAAAAGAAGCTTTTCTCGTCATTATATTGCTCACTCAATGCGAACTTGGGGTTTTTCTTCCCTGAAATATCCTGATATCTAACTAAGCAATTATCATCTGCCGACTTAATAAAGTTATTAGCAGTGATTAAGGATCCAATTGCCGCCGCTTTACTTGGATCCTTATCCACCATTGTCATTAAAATCCTCAATTTAACAGAATTGGCCAATCTTCTCCACTTATCCATATCACCATCATATTTAAACAGATCGTAATCGGTTATTTTTAAAGGACTAGCGTCATCAAACTGCGCTAAAGCATCGTCAAGTAACTTCAACGCTCCTTCTAGCACATCTTTCTGGGTGTCAAACTTCGGATAAGGAACCTCCGTATTCCACGCTTCAGAAAAAGGAACATCTCCGAAAACCGTCGTTATTTCATAAGTTGCCATAGCAAGAACCACCTTACTTTGAGCCGCCGCATTGTTATTAACAGGCGTAGCTGATTCAGCAAGCTTAATTGCTTCTTTCAAGTTTGAACCAACAGAAGTATAGTATGATCTCCAAGAGTTCCCATTACTAAATGATGATATAACATATTGCTCCTCCGATGGAATACCCCAGCCAGTAGGGTTACTTCCCCCAGTAGCGATTGATTGCCCCGCTAATGCAAATGGTATATATAAATCCCCACTCGATCTCAAATTAGCATAAGAAACAACTGCATAGGAAAAAAGTAATTTAGGATCTACCCTTTCTGCTTTATTCGGGTCGGAGTTGATATCCAGGTATTTTTTGCAGGATGATAATGAAAGGCTGGACGCCAATGCAAAAATCATCATATATATATAAGTCTTTTTCATTTTTTCTATCCTCTAAATTTTGACACGTAAATTAAACCCAAGAGTTCTTGTAGCGGGGAAGTTATTAAACTCAACACCCTCGCCATTACTCGCGGTTCCAAAGAGATTGGATTCAGGATCGATATGAGGTACATAAGATTTTATAATCCAAAGATTTCTTCCCTCAATCCCCAATTCAAGTCCTTTAATAAAATTCAAGTTACTCGTTATAAACTTCGCGGGTACTTTATAAGAAAAGTTAACCTCTCTTAATTTTACAAATGAGGAATTAAATATACTGGACTCCGTATTATCTGATGTATACTGACTCCAATAATCTTCCATACTTTGAACCGGAACAGTGTTCGGTATAAACCCAGTTCCGTTTTCAATTACGCCTTTGTCTATGAAAATATTTCCTCTGTTGGCTAGCGTTTCTTTGGCTAATCCTGTACTTCTTAGGGTTGCTACCGTATTAGAGAACATAATTCCTCCCTGTCTGATATCAACTAAAAAGCTTAAACTGAAATTTTTGTAGTTGAAGGTATTGTTAATACCAGCAGTCCAATCCGGAGCAGTATTTCCAAGTCTCCGGTCGTTTACCGTTTTTCTCAAACCAGTGGCAGCATCGATAATAATATTTCCATCTGGATCACGCTCCCATGCAGCTCCGTAAATACCAAAAGATTTACCACTTTCTACCTTAATCTGCAGACCGCTCCAACCGCTAGCTAAAGAGTACGATGCGATATCAGGGGGTAAAGTAACCACCTGCTTATTACGTGCATAGTTTATATCCATATTCCAGCTGAAGTCCTGTGTCTTAACAGGAACCAAACCTAACGCTACTTCAATACCACTGTTACGGATAGACCCAGCATTTACTGTTTTGCGCGCAAATCCGGTCGACTGCGGTAACGGAAGATTAACGATTTGATCTTTAGTATTTGAGTTATAATACGTAAAATCCAGGTTTACTCTATTACCTAAAAACCTCAATTCGGTTCCCAATTCGATTGAATTCTGATTTTGTGGTTTTAAATTAGGATTTGGTATAGTCGACGGAATACTGTAACCTAATACACCATCAAACGGGAATGATGACCCAAAACCATATTGAGCGAAAGCTGTTGTCTGTCCGGAGTAAGCAAAAGCCAGAAGATAGGGATCTCCGTCGCTACCTACGTTCGCCCAACTGGCCCTTAATTTACCATAATTAAACCAGTTATTTTTTTCTAATAATTCACTAAATATAAATCCTGTACTTACTGATGGATAGAAATAAGAATTATTGTCCTTTGACACAGTCGAACTAAAATCATTTCTACCAGTTACGTTCAAGAACAAATAGTCCTTGTAAGAAAATCCAAAATCACCGTAAAATCCAACAATTCTCTTTTTAGCGGAATTATTCTCATTGATAACTGATGCTGCATTTGAGAAGTTGTACAAGCCATCTACAGTTAAATTTTGCGCATATGCTTGGTCTCTTCTAGAATAAGTCTCATAAATGTTATTACCTACAATTACTTTTAATGACAAATCTTCTGATAATTTTCTATCCGCGGTTACAATAAAATCATTGTTAATAACTCTGTTGTAAAGATTTGCATTAATAAACGCTCCCTTAAGCGCACCGATTGTTCCGTTTTTAGTAGGCAAAAACCTATTTTCATTGTAAAAATCTGTCCCAATATTATTGGAAATAGTTAACCAATCTAATGGCTTATATGTCAGGATACCATTACCGAAAACCCTATCTACGACATTAGTCGACGTATTATAGTTAATGATCCAAAATGGATTATTACCATTACGGCTTGGTGTGATGGTAATCTGTTCTTTCGTAACGGGATCAACATAGTTATTTCTGATCTCATCAATGTCAAAGTTAGTTGGTAGATAGTTTGTACCAATCAATACATTTGGATCATTTGAACTTTGTGTTGGCATCCCCTCACCTCTGGTTCTAGTATAATTTACACTTGCCCTCGCCTCAAATTTATCAGAAATCTTACGTCCACCATTAAATGATAATGCATTTTTGTTTAGTTTTTGCTTTTCAACTATCCCGTTTTGTATGGTACTAGTATAACCCAACCGAAAGTCACTCTTTTCATCAGCCCCATCAAAGGAAATAGAGTTTATATAAGTATGGCCTGTTTTAAAAAATTTCTTAGCATTATCTGGGTGAGCAGTAAGCTCCACTTGTTGCCCCAAAAAATTAGGGAATTTTCGCCCTTGTACCTCGCTCAGCTTTGGCCCCCAACCGCTCAATGAAGTCTCATCGAAAAGATCCTTTGTACCTTGGGCATACTCATTTTGTAAATCAGGCAACTTTAATAGATCATCAAAACGGGTGGTCGAATTAAACGAAATTGAAGATTGTCCCTTAGCCCCTCTCTTAGTAGTAATCACGATCGCACCGTTTTTAGCCCTCGCACCATATAGTGCCGTTGCTGCCGCGCCTTTAAGAACAACCATTGATTCAACATCGTCAGAATTAATATCTGAAGCTCTGTTTCCAAAATCGGCTCCTGCACTTCCTTGAGGGACTGCACCTGCCGTAGTCGAGATCATTGGTGATCCATTATTAATTGGCAATCCGTCTACAACAAAAAGCGGCTGACCCGAATCGTTAAAAGAAGATCCACCTCTAATAGTTACTTTCGCTGACCCACCAAGTGTTCCAGATTGAGAGTTAATCCGAACACCAGCAACTTTTCCGGCAAGCGAATTTACAATATTTGTCTCTCTAGCTTTCGTAATCTCCTCTCCACTAACTTTTGTCACAGTATAGCCTAAGGACTTTGCCTCACGCTTAATACCCATTGCAGTAACAACAACCTCTCCCAATTGCCTAGAATCAGCATCCATAGCTGCATCTACAACATTACTAGAACCAATAGCTTTAGTTTGGGCGATATAGCCAAGTGAAGAAAATGTTATTGAGGCTTGCCCCGATGCAACCTTAAGGGCGTATTTTCCATTTGCATCTGTTGATGTACCGATCGTGGTACCCACAATTTTTACAGAGACGCCTGGGATTGGTAGCCCGTCGTCCTTTCCTGTAACTGTACCAGTAATTGTTCTATCTTGTGCCATCGCAGCTCCCGCAACGAACATCAAAATGAACAAACTTTGTAAAAGTTTTTTCATAAGAAATTAAAATTTAGGTTAATTAATAATAATCAAATATACCAAATGAACTATGCACGCATAGCTTCGGCATTTCATCAAGAACGTTTATGACACTATAATGACATGCTATATTAACAATAATAATCGCGAAAATGTTTTAAATTAGAATATTATATCGAAATGATGGCGCTATTCAATATTTAATAATGACAAGTAGGATAAGCAGCATTTCTAACAAAACTTTTAACACTCTTTAACACTTATTCTCAACTAATTTAACGGTAGTAAAATTTATTTAACAAAATCTAGTAAAATCGTAGCTTTTGCAAGCTTAAATGCGGAAAATCACTAATTCACTAAAAAGACAGAATTTACGAACATTAGCTTACCATTTTCCCAAAAAGAACGGAAAAGCACACTCGCCCCAAGATATATGACCGTGCCTTTGCCTTCAGGCTGCACGCCAAATAGCATTCCAGCCCCAAGTTTTTTAAGCACACCTTCACCGGCAATACCTGCAACATAACTGCCCGGCTTTAAAACCCCTGTATTCCAACCGCGGCTAAGAAACTCATATAATCTGTCGTCGGTCTTCAACGTATAATAGTAATTACCTAGTCCTGCAGAAATCGGGTGACTCTTATCCAACTCAACTTTAAAAATCGCACCTGAAATAGCATTCGATAAGTTGGTTTGTTTCCTGCTCTGGTATTTTGCCGCAACTTCAACAGAGAGCTCATCTTTATAATACGATTTTCGTTGAATGTCAAAAGGCTTCTTCCCTACAGCACTTAATATGGCATCTTCCATCAAAATCAACTTTCCACCAACTCTAACCCAATCCTGGGTTTTTTCGTTGATGTTATCGCCATAGGTGCCATCAGGAAAGATTAATGTATTTATCTTATTAATATCTAGCGCTCCAATGTCATCCAAACTGATCATCGTTATTGGGTAGCCCAACTCTTGTTCAAAAAAGTGCCATACCTCTCCCAAGCTTTGAGCAGTAGCTTCAGCACTAGCAACCACGGCCACCTTTGGGACCGGTAATGCCGGGTAAACCGATGAACCAAAGTCTTTGCCTTTATCTACAGAACCGCCATTAACTGTATAGAAAAAAGCCTTTAAACGTTTCTGTATTTCTGCGATTCTGGTCGACAATTCCTTAACAGATTTTTCATTTTCAGCTCTATAAACCAATAACGAGCCAACTGGATAGTTAATCCCACCAACAGTAAAACCCTCTTCTGTCATACGAACCTTTATTCCAGCTCTCTGCAAGGCGATCAGCACCTTCGCATCATCAACCGAGCCCCAGGGTAAAAGCCAGGCGTAGGGCTTTTGTACTTTACCTAAAGTCGGATTTTGCTCCTTTACAAATTGGTATTTTCCTTTAATTAATGATTTAACCGCATACGCATTTAACCCATAAGCATAAGGCAAGGCCCAAGCCGTTATGTCATAAGTGTTGGAGTCGTTAACTTTTGTTTGCGGTTCGAATAGCACATTTGCCAATATTGCCGCTGGCTGATCCAGATTCACAATTAAATCATTTCGCTCTACTATAAAAGGCTCCATTTTCCCGGTCTCATAATGATAGCCTTCTGTATTACCATCTCCACCAAATGAAAAGTCTACATTGTTCCGCTTTAACAATTCAGCCAAACGCTTTAGCTTACCCAAATTCTCTCCCTTTACCACATAGCTCTTAAATGCCCCGGGAGATGTAACCCTGGCATTTTCAAAGTACTTTCTAAATTCATCTACCAGCTGGTCTGCATTCTTCGACACCGTTTCCAACGTGGACATTCCAGCTGTAAAATGATGATCTATACGGTCTTTTAAAGTCAATGTATCGCCATCAATGGTAACCACTGCTAAGCCAGCCCCGATCCCGCCCTGCTCGTAAGTCATCCCCACCGCCCCGTTATACAAAGGATAGGTATCACCATAAGAAGGATACAACAGATCAAACTGTTCTTTTGTAAAATATTTCCAGCCCTTCTGATCAAAGTTTTTTGCATTGTTTTTCCCGACAGTGACTTGAAATGCCCTTTGCCAAGCTGTAATATCCTGATGGATAGGTTCGGCAGCTGGTGCAAAATAATAAGGTTCATTGTAGTTTTGCTCATGAAAATCGACATGCACCTCTGGCATCCAATCGTGATACAAAGCCAATCGCTGCTGCGTCTCAATTTGCGATTGCCAGGCCCAGTCACGATTCAAATCAAAATAATAGTGGTTTGACCGTCCCCCTGGCCATGGCTCTGAATGCTCCCTCGCCAATGGATTGGGATTAGACTTTACACCAACCGCACTATTAAAATAACTTAAATATCGCTCCCTACCATCTGGATTTAGACATGGATCGATAATCACCACTGTATTCCTTAACCAGTCCTGAATGTTCGAACTTTTAGCCTCCACCAGTGCATACATCATCTTTATGGCCGTTTCTGTTGAACTGGCCTCATTGCCGTGTACATTATAGCTTAACCATAATATAGCAGGCTGTTTAATAGACTTGCCAGATATTTTTAGCCCATTGCTTAAGCTTAGATTATTTGTTCTGATCTGCTCCAGCTTATCCATATTTTCTCTGGCAGACACAATGCCAACCAACAATTCGCGCCCCTCATAGCTCTTGCCATAACTAACAACTTTTACGTTCCGCGCCGTTTTACCCAGATATTTAAAATAATCCAATACTTTATCCTGCGACGTAAATCGACTTCCCAATGCATAACCAAAAAACTCATCGGGCGACTTTACCTGCGCTTGTACGGCGGCCCACCCCAACGATAAAAACAGAAATGGAAGCAGAAAGTATTTCATATTGAGGAATTAATATACCTAAAGTACTAAAGAATATTTTTTGTTTCTCTTTCATAGTGTAATTTTACAGCTTCATTTCAGCAAATTAACATATGGCCACCATCGATTCCTTATATCAGCACTTCCTCCAACATCCAACTGTATGTACCGATACGAGGAACATTACTGAAGGCTGCCTATTTTTTGCGCTTAAGGGCGATAAGTTTGATGCAAATACCTTTGCTGCACAAGCCATAAGTGAAGGTGCCGCTTATGCCATTGTTGACAATGAAAATTACCAAACAGACGAGCGTTGCATATTAGTTCCTGATGTTTTAACCGCCTTACAAGACCTGGCCAAACACCATCGCAATCAGCTAAATATCCCGGTTATTGGCTTAACAGGAAGCAACGGAAAAACCACAACCAAGGAGTTGATCAATGCGGTGCTTGCTCAGAAATACACCTCTTTTGCAACCAAGGGAAACCTAAATAACCATATTGGTGTTCCACTTTCCATCCTTTCCCTTACCTCGAAAACCGAGATCGCGGTTATAGAAATGGGGGCCAATCATCAAAAAGAAATTGAGTTTTTATGTGATATCGCACAGCCCACCCATGGTTTGATCACCAATATAGGTATGGCTCATTTAGATGGATTTGGAGGCTTTGAAGGCGTAAAGAAAGGGAAAGCAGAGTTGTTTGCCTACCTGAAAAAACATGATGGTACGGCTTTTATTAACAGAGATAATCCTTATATAATGGAGATGAGCGAAAAAGCCATGCTCAATAAAGTTATCTACTATGGCGCACAAGCCATCAATACCGTATCAGGAAAACTACTCAAATCAGACCCCTTTATTGAACTATCCTGGACGAGCCAAGCTGGATCATTTAATACAGAAGTACATTTAACGGGAGCCTACAACTTTGAAAACATACTGGCAGCAATAGTTATTGGACAGTTTTTTGAAGTCAATCCGGATCAAATTAATACTGGCCTATCGGAGTATCTACCCAATAATAACCGCTCTCAGATTACCAAAACTGCCACTAATACCGTTATATGTGATTTTTACAATGCCAATCCCAGTAGTATGGCCGCAGCCCTTAAAAACATTGAACTTTTAAGTAGCGATCATAAAACCATCATTATTGGAGATATGTTCGAATTGGGACAAGAATCTCCTGAACAACACAAGCTGATCATTGAGCAAGCAGAAAAACTACCTATAAATACCCTAATTTTTATTGGTCATCATTTTTTAGAAGCCAAACAAGCCAATAAGGGCCACTTCTTTGGTACACCCATTGAAGCACAGGCCTTCCTAAAGGAGCACCCAATCAGCAATAGCCTTGTACTCTTAAAAGGATCACGGGGGATGGCATTAGAGCAGCTGTTACCGCTGCTTTAATTAGTTCGCCAGCGACACCTTTATTCCGGCGTCGCTTATTTCTTTAAGGGGATTATCACGCATATTTTGCTCCAATTCCAGTTCGTATTTTCCTGGGGCTGGGAATTTAAATTGGGTTAGTAATGGAAAAGAATAAGTATATAGGTTTCCTGAGCCCGATCCATTCCATTGCCCATCCGGCTGTGCTAACTTAAATTCGTAACGTCTACTGCGTTTTTTTTGCCCGCCTTTTACATTTAGTAGCACAAAAATATTTGAATATCTATAATCAGCAGTATGCCTTAATTTAAAATAAATATTATATGGCTTATTGCTATCGGTAATATCAACCATTACCTTCACTTTATCGGCATAACTCCAATTACGCGAAGGCATGGCATGATTGCTATCTTCAATAATATTGGTATCACAACCGCTAAACAACAAAGTAAAAACAGTCGAAAACAAAAGTAAAAACTTACGATTATTCATTTTTAGGCTTATCCGTTGGCTTTTTTCTGCGGTTATTATTCCTATTTCTATTGTTCTTTTTAGCAGCTGGCTGTCCTTCTACAGGTTGTGCAGCATTCGGTTGCCCCTCTTGTACAACTGCTACCTTAGCCTTTGGCTGTTGTGCTTTAGCTTGAATCTGCCCCGGAACGTTCTCTTTCTTGTTTACATCAGGCTTATTTTTTGCTTGTTGTGTTGCTTTTTGTCCTTGTTGCGGCTGTTTCTGCGCCTGCTGTGGTTGCTTCGCTCTATCCGGCCTATCAGAACGTTCCGCATTATTCTTATTGCGATTCTGATTGTTGTTCCGGTTATTGTTGTTCTTGTTCCCTTTATTTCTCGGTTTATCATCCAAACGTGTTAGACTATCCTGTCCAACCACATTTTCGTAATCCGGAATTTTATCTACTACGGCAGTAGTAGCCAACTCAACAGCCTCTTCTTTAAGATTATTAGGCTTCTGTCCCTTTTTGTTCATCGCCATGATTTCTTTCACACGGTCAACTTTTAAAGGAATCCAGTCTTCCATATTTGGATAACTAAACCACATTAACTTCTTAAAAATATCTGTTTTTTGATGCCTGGCTACTCCAACTTCGGTCTGTAAACTATCTACACGATCAGGAATATCCTTAAGTGCATCTAAATAAGTATCCAGCTCGTAATTTAAGCAGCATTTTAGCTTACCACATTGGCCAGCTAGTTTTAAGGTATTTAAAGATAAGTTCTGATATCTTGCCGCAGCCGTAGACACGGTCTTAAAGTTCGTTAACCAGGTAGAGCAACACAATTCCCTTCCACATGATCCAATTCCCCCCAATCTACCAGCTTCCTGACGCATACCTATCTGGCGCATTTCGATTCTGATCCGGAAAGTTTCGGCCATTTTTTTAATCAATTCCCTAAAATCTACCCTGCCTTCTGCAGTGTAAAAGAAGGTTGCTTTGGTCTTATCACCCTGATAATCCACATCGCTAATTTTCATAGACAAACGCAAATCCAAGGCGAGCGTACGGGCTTTATGCATGGTTTCCCATTCCATTCCCTTTGCTACTTTCCACTTCTCTACATCAGCTTCTGTCGCTTTCCTATAAATTTTCCTTGTCACCTGATCTAGCGCAGTTTTCCTGCGTTTCATCTGCATTCTCACCAGTTCACCGGTAAGGGATACGTGACCGATATCATAGCCACCAGTTGGTCCTTCAACCGCTACCAGCTCGCCAATTTCAAGATAAATGTTATCATTATTTACAAAGAATTCTTTCCTTGCGCCTTTAAACTTAACTTCTATGACCTGAAAAGGCTTATAATTTGAAGGCATGTCCAAATTAGACAGCCAATCGTAAACTTCCATTTTTCCGCATCCGCCAGTAAGGCATGAGCCATTACTTTTGCAGCCTGCGGGGGCGCAACCGCCACCTGTAGAACAACTTCCACATCCCATAATTAATTGTATATATGTTGAGTCCCTTTCGGGAACGTTTTAAACTTAATTATTTTTACCAATTGTAAAGATACATCTAAAAACAGAATTTTAGGGTTCGCATTTCGTTCGATGTGATAATGCGCCTTTTCCAACTCCGAGATAATGGCATCCGCCATGCTCAGATCTAATACATGCGTTGATAATTTTTTAGCGGTTTCTAGTGCCCTGACAGGCAATTTCACCAAATCATCAGCCCCGCTAAGCAACAGACTGCACTCGCGTAAAAAGCTGATTCCATATTTTAAAAAGTTCTTTTGATTCTCTCTTCCCCAACTTGCGGCCTGCTCTACAAAAGCTGTTAAATCAAGCACCCGATTTCCATAACCCATCCGCAACCACTCAGCAAACTTATCTGCATTATCGTTGTGTGTATTGGCCACCAACGACTTTGCTTCAATTAAATTCCCATCTGCCAAAAAGCTATATTCTGTAGCTTGGTTTTCTGATAACCCATGTCCTTCCATCAAATAATGCTCGATGGTTGCATGAGAAAGTTTGGGTATTTTGACAATCTGCGTACGCGACAAAAGCGTAGAAAGGATTTGCTCCTGGTTGTTGGCAACCAGAATAAACAACGTATTTTGAGGTGGTTCTTCGATAATTTTAAGTAGCGAATTCCCTTCTTTATCCAGGTACTCGGGCAACCACATAATCAGCACCTTTGTCTCTGCCTCAAAAGCTTTATAGCTTAGTTTTTTAATGATATCATGACATTCGGCAATGTTAATATTTGCCTGTTTGTTTTCTGCACTTAGCTTAGACCGCCAGATATCCATATCAAAATAGGCATCTGTAAGCAACATGCTTCTCCACTCTTCCAGCACATCAACCGCCGTTTTTACATCCTTTGAAGCAAAGAATGGATAAGAAAAATGCAAATCGGGATGAATATATCGTTCGTATTTACGACATGAGGAACAAACACCACAACTATCACCAGTCTGTTTATCTAAACAATTGATGTATTGGGCATATGCAATAGCTAAAGCCAAAGCACCACTACCATCGCTTGATAGAAACAACTGAGCATGACTAATCCTGTTCTCGGCAACTGTTTGTATCAATTGCTGCTTTATATTCTCCTGTCCGACGATCTCTTTAAATTGCATTTGGTGCAAAATAACAATTTTTTAAGACTTGGATATAATACCCCCTCAGAAGTTGACATTTCAGATAGGGACAAAGTCTACGCTCTGGATGGATGAGACAGTAGTTTTCTTTTGCGTTCCTTTTGCAATCCTTTTGCTATTGTTTTGCTATCCTTTTGCTCAAGCAACAAAAAAGCAGGTTTAAAGCAAGATCAAAGCAATTTGATGGCAATACGAATTGACTTACTTATCTTTGCCACATGCCCAGAATTATTGCTTTTGATTATGGAACCAAGCGTATCGGTATAGCCGTTACTGATCCCTTGCAAATTATTGCAACCGGACTGGATACCATACATCCTAAAGATATTATAGAATATTTGAAAAAATATATGTTAACCGAACAGGTAGAGGCTTTTGTTTTGGGTGATCCGAAACAAATGGATGGCTCGCCCTCAGATTCGGCACAACATGTAAAGGGATTTTCTACAACATTAAAAAAGACCTTTCCCGATATCCCCCAACACTGGATTGACGAGCGATTTACCTCCAAACTTGCCCATCAAACCATTATGCAAAGCGGGTTAAAAAAGCAAGATCGACGGAACAAAGAAAGAGTAGATACCATATCAGCAACCATAATTTTGCAATATTTTATGGAAACCCAACGTTTATGAGCTTAATTAATGACGACATGCAGCAACTGCTGCTCAACTATTGTGAACCTGAAACTGAACTGTTACAAAGGATAGATCGGGAAACGAACCTTAAGGTTTTGATGCCCAGAATGCTTTCCGGGCACTATCAGGGTCGTGTATTGAGCATGCTTAGCAAAATGGTGAGCCCCAGCAGAATCCTTGAGATTGGGACTTTTACCGGTTATGCTACACTTTGTCTGGCCGAAGGCTTAACAGAGAATGGACTCATTTACACACTAGACATCAACGAAGAACTGGAGGAAATGGTCCGAAGCAATTTTGCTCAATCAGCATACAATGACAAAATAAGGTACATTCTGGGGGATGCCACTGAAACTGTCAATGCACTAAATGAAACTTTTGATCTGGTTTTTATTGATGCCGACAAAAAAAACAATGGTACTTACTATGACCTGATTTTCGACAGGGTAAGACCTGGCGGACTCATCATTGTGGATAATGTACTGTGGAGTGGAAAAGTATTGAACAGCAACCCAGACAAGGACACTAAAAATATTACGAACTTTAACGATAAGGTTTTGGCAGACAATAGCGTAGAAAAGCTTATTCTCCCGGTTAGGGACGGCCTGTTTGTCATCAGAAAAAAATAAAGTATGATTAAAAAGGCACTGTACATCTGGCTATCCCTAACCTGCTTTACTTTTAGCGCCAACGCGCAAACCATCGAAGATTACATCAATAACTATGCGGAACATGCGCAAGAGTTAATGCGTGAGTATAAAATTCCTGCCAGTGTTATTCTGGCTGTCGCCATTCATGAATCGGCTGCCGGAACCAGCAAAATAGCCAGATACCTCAACAACCATTTTGGAATTAAAGGAGCAAACAGCAATACAGAAATCCGATCTTCATACCGCGACTATCCAACCGTAAATGAATCTTACGATCACTTTTTGGAATTTCTGAAAAGCAGGGGTTCCTTTAGCGGTTTATTTGACAAATATGACCAGTTCGATTATAGAAACTGGGCCAGAGGGATTCAACGTGGCGGATATGCCAGAAGTCGTACATGGGCTTCACAGATTATTGCCATCATTAAAAAGAACGACCTTGTGCAGTATGACGATCGGCCGGACGACTATATAGAGCCCCTTGCAAAGCCCGCGCCATCAAACCGACGTAAGACTACCTCCTCAAAAATTTATACGGTTAAACGTGGCGACAACCTGCACAACATTGCAAAAGCACGCCGCACAACTCCCGCAGCAATTATGAAAAAGAACGGTTTAAAAAGCCATGCCATTAAACCCGGACAAAAACTTAAATTATAATGAACAACAAAATATTATTAGCATTATTAGTCGTTGTATTTTTTAGCGCATGTAAGTCCAGAAAATACAGCCACAACAATAAACAAATAGAAAAAGCCGCCAACAAGGCCAACCCTGATGCTAAATCATATACTACCCTCAATTACATTGAGTCTTTTAAAACTGTTGCCATAGAGGAAATGAACAAGAATGGCATCCCGGCAAGTATTACCCTGGCTCAGGGCATTATAGAATCTGGAAGCGGCAACAGCAGTCTGGCTAAATATGCCAACAACCACTTTGGAATTAAATGCACATCTGATTGGAAGGGGAAAGGTTATTATAAGGATGATGATAAAGTTGACGATTGTTTTAGAGTATATAAAGATGCCCGCGAATCTTATAGAGACCATTCGGAGTTTTTAAAAAGAAAGCGTTATAGTGCCTTATTTGAGCTGGATAAGAATGACTATAAAAATTGGGCTTTGGGCTTAAAACAGGCTGGGTACGCTACTAATCCTAAATATCCGGATATGCTGATTAATGTGATTGACAGATACCAGCTTTACCAATACGATTTACCAGAATCCGAAAAGGATAAAATTAAAAGGGAGGACAAAGTTTTTTCTGAAATCAATGCCAATATCCCTAATGAGAAAAAGAAATTTACACCTGTTATCAATCCTCCTTCAAAGCAGGTACTAAAAACCCCTGACACCCTGAGGATTTCTACTCCAATAGTAGTAAAAGACACCACCAAGGTAGAAAGTAATACCGCTCCCATATTTAAGCCTGGGTCCTACACAGTTAAGCAAGGCGATACGCTTTATGGCATTTCCAAAAGATTTGATGTGAGCATTGATACTTTAAAATCGCTAAACAACATGAGCGATGTCGGAATTAAAATAGGCCAAAAACTCATCTTAGTTAAATAATGTTAATGATTATTTAACCGCTATCATTATCTTGTATTTTTGTATTAAATGAAGTTTTATAGCCTGTTGCTCCTTTTTTACTGTTTAACATTTAAAGCTTTTGCCCAACAAACGTCGGTGCAGGGCTTTGTAATAGATAAGGATTCCAAACTCAGGCTAGCAAAAGTTTACATCTACAATTCTGCCAATGACGAAGGCATTTACAATACGCCAAAAGGAGAATTTACCATTAAAGCTAAACCAGGCGATACACTATTCGCTGTTTTACAGGGATATGGTTTAGATACTGTTGTCATAAACAATCAAAAGTCCTTTTATTTTCAATTGAAGCCTTTAGGCATTTCACTTCGCCAAGTCTCCATTGTTGGCAATAAATACACCCCAAAGGAACTTCATGAAAAATCCTTAAAGGAATATAAATACGCATTGGACAAGGGGAAGGCAAAAGATCTGCTTAACCTGGGCCTCGGTGGGGTTGGATTGGGTATAGATGCCATTTATAACCTACTTAGCCGCCAAGGGAAGAATGCCCGACACTTGCAAAAAATATTGGAAAGAGACTACCGGGAAGCTATTGTTGATTATCGGTTTAAACCCGATTACGTAAAGCGCGTTTTACAAATCGGTGATTACGAAGCCGAAGATTTTATGTTGCAATACCGTCCGTCCTACGATTTTGTTTTAACTGCGTCTGATTATGCTTTTGTGGTTTACCTAAAAAACAACTACGCGAATTATAAACGTAATCCTGCGGCATTCCGACTACCCACCTTGCCAAAAATAAATATTGAAACATTTTGAAACCGCTCTTTCTAGTTGTCGCAAAAATACCTGCTGATGCCATGGCGATCTTCCCTTTTATTCTTTTAAAGCACAAAAGGCAAAAAAACGATTCCGTGCTGGTGAACCATGAGCGGATACACTTACGACAGCAATTGGAACTCCTCGTATTCCCTTTTTACTTATTATACCTATTCAACTATCTGGTTTTGCTCTTCAAGTACAAAAACCACTATCAAGCCTATTTCAATATCGCTTTTGAAAAAGAAGCTTATGCTTCCCAAAATGACTTGAATTATTTGAAGCGGAGAAAGTTTTTCTCCTGGCTCAGATATCTCTAAAAGAAGCACATTTCTACCCGACTTATCCAATTAGTTTACTATTAAACTTTTAATCCGTCACTTTTTTGTTTTTCTTTGTAGCAATGAAGATTTTTTATGCCTCCCTACTTCTTGTTTTTAGCGGTATTACAAACCTGTATGCTCAGGAGATCGACACCATCCCAATTAACACCAAGGGGCTTGATATTAAATTAAAGCGCAGTCCACTGCCGTCAAGAACTGGTACAATCCCTTTTAAACCTGTAGAGTTAAACCCCATAGTGGTAGATGCCCGGGTAAATTACTGGAAAACCAAAACCTCTGTCGGCATTAACGTAAACCAAGCCACATTTTCCAACAACTGGAAAGGTGGGGGTGTAAACTCCCTTGCCGTAGGCGGGATTGTAAATTATAAAGCGGAATACAGCAAGGAAAATTACAGTTACGTAAGCGAGGTAATTTTAGAGTACGGTAAGGTTAAAAATAAAGATCAACTGCAAAAGAAAACCCGAGATCGAATTTTCTGGGACAATAAAGCTGCATTACAGTTGTCCAAAAACTGGTATTTCTTCGGTTCCATCAACTTTGAGTCTCAATTTGATTCAGGCTTTTCTTATAGCAAGAATAAGGAAGGCAACGAGTTTCCAAATCTTATTTCAAAATTCATGGCACCGGGTTACCTGACTGAATCTTTCGGTTTTGAGTACAAACCCAATAAATATTTCTCCACCAGGATTGGTACGGGTAGTGCGCGACAAACGTTTGTGCTAGACACCGCGATTTATATCACTAAAGACCCGAATCATGTGGATCCAGACAAAAAAGCGGCTACAAAATATGGAGTTGACTTTGGCAAGAAATTTAAAAATGAACTCGCCTTCCAGATCGTAAGTAATTTCGAAAAAGAAGTAATTACCAATACAGTGCTTAAAGCAAGGTATCAGATGTTTATTCCTTACGACAGGGCTTTAAATCAAATTGATCACCGTTTGGATGCTTCCATAACCTCCAAATTAAACCGGCTGATGAACGTTTCATTAACCTGCGTGGGTTTATTTGATAAAGACAACGATAAGAATGTACAATGGAGCCAGGCACTCTCACTTGGTGTATCATTCTACTTCCCTCGTTAATACTTTTTAATTAATCTCAACTGTTTCCTTCAAAATTAATACCTTTGAGGCTACAAAAAATTGAACACTAAGCATTAAAGACAATGTTTGAAAATTTACAGGATAAGCTAGATCGTGCGTTTAAGGTCTTAAAAGGACAAGGAAGCATTACAGAAATCAACGTGGCCGAAACCATGAAAGAGATCCGTAAGGCTTTATTAGATGCCGACGTAAACTATAAAACGGCAAAAACCTTTACCGATGAGGTAAAAGAAAAAGCTTTAGGCTTAAATGTACTTACAGCTGTTTCTCCGGGCCAATTGCTGACCAAAGTGATGAATGATGAGCTGACGGCCTTAATGGGCGGTGAGGTTACTGAATTAGACTTAAAAGCAAACCCAACAATTATATTAATCGCAGGTCTAAACGGTGCAGGTAAAACTACTTTTACCGGAAAACTGGCCAACTACCTTAAAGGCAAAGGCAAAAAACCTTTATTGGTAGCGGGTGACGTTTACAGACCAGCAGCGGTAGATCAGCTGCAAATACTAGGTGAGCAGATCGGTGTTCCGGTATATGCAAATACGGCATCTAAAGATCCGGTTGCTATTGCGCTGGAAGGTATTGCTGAAGGTAAAAAACAGCATAACAATGTAATCATTATAGATACAGCAGGCCGTTTAGCAATAGACGAGCAGATGATGGACGAGATCGCTGCTGTAAAAGAAAGCACTAAACCACACGAAATCCTATTTGTTGTGGATGCCATGACCGGACAGGATGCGGTTAACACGGCAAAAGCATTTAACGATAGGCTTGATTTTACCGGCGTTGTATTAACCAAATTAGATGGTGACACCCGTGGTGGTGCAGCACTTTCAATTAAATCTGTAGTCAACAAACCGATCAAATTTATCGGTACTGGCGAAAAGATGGAAGCCCTTGATGTGTTCTATCCTGAAAGGATGGCTTCACGTATTTTAGGGATGGGTGACGTGGTTTCATTGGTTGAGCGTGCGCAAGAGCAGTTTGACGAAAAAGAAGCTGCAGAACTTCAGAAAAAGATTCGTAAGAACAAGTTCGACTTTAACGACTTCTATAATCAGATCCAACAGATTAAAAAAATGGGTAACATGAAAGACCTGATGGGCATGATACCTGGTGTTGGAAAAATGATGAAGAACGTTGAAATTGAGGACGATGCTTTTAAAAATGTAGAAGCCATTATCCAATCAATGACTAAGTATGAGCGTGAAAATCCAGATAGTATTCAACAAAGCAGACGCTTACGTATTGCTAAAGGATCTGGAAATAAAATTGAAGAAGTAACCAAACTGATCAAACAGTTTGAAGATATGCGTAAGGTAATGAAGCAGTTCTCTAACCCGGCTACAGCTGCCAGGATGATGAAGAATATGCCTAAAATGCCACAGAGATAAAAAAAGGTTGGTTTTCTTAACCAACTAAACCTCTAATCAGTATAGATTCACATTTAGGACATCTAATGTGAATCTATGCTGATAAAAACATATGGCAGCGCCGTCTTTGGCGTAAATGCCTTAACCATCACCATCGAAGTAAGTATAGGCGGGGGCAATCGCTACCATATTGTTGGTTTGCCCGACAATGCCATTAAAGAAAGCTTGAGAAGGATTGAAAGTGCCATCCAATCGGCGGGACTTAAAATGCCTCGACAAAAGATTGTCATCAATCTGGCCCCAGCCGATATCCGCAAAGAAGGATCAGCTTACGACCTCCCAATCGCCATCGGCATTTTGGCAGCCTCAGGGCAAATAGAAAACACAGAGCTAGACAAATACTTTATTATGGGAGAACTGTCCTTAGACGGCGGCCTACAGCCTATAAAAGGCGCATTACCCATATCTATACAAGCCCGGTCCGCGGGCTTCAAAGGTTTTATACTCCCAAAGGACAATTCTAGAGAGGCTGCGATTGTAAATGAACTTGAAATTTACGGAATGTGCAACCTATCAGAAGTCGCTGCATTTTTTAACGGGACAGTGCGGCCCGATCCTGTAGTCGTTAATACCAGAGATCAGTTTTACAATAATGTAAGCAACTATGAGCAGGACTTTTCGGATGTAAAAGGCCAGGAAAACATAAAAAGAGCGCTGGAAATTGCCGCTGCCGGCGGACACAATCTGATCCTGATTGGCCCTCCAGGAGCCGGAAAGACTATGCTAGCTAAGCGTCTACCCACCATTCTACCTCCTTTAAATCTTCAGGAAGCATTAGAAACCACCAAAATACATTCCGTAGCCGGAAAGCTAAATGCGGCCGAATCATTAATGACGGAGCGTCCTTACCGCAGCCCCCACCACACGATTTCGGACATGGCTTTAGTCGGTGGCGGGGCCAATCCACAGCCTGGCGAAATCTCACTAGCTCACAATGGTGTCTTATTTTTAGATGAATTACCAGAGTTTAAGCGCAGTGTGCTCGAAGTGATGCGCCAACCCCTCGAAGATCGTTGCGTAACCATTTCAAGGTCACGTTTAAGCGTCGAATATCCAGCTAGTTTTATGCTGATTGCCTCTATGAACCCCTGTCCATGTGGCTTTTATAACCATCCCGAGAAGGAATGCCTTTGTGGTTCGGGGGTCGTTCAAAAATACCTCAGCAAAATCTCCGGGCCTTTATTAGACCGTATTGATTTGCATGTAGAAGTAACGCCTGTAAATTTTAACGAATTGACTTCTGCTTTGGAAACAGAAAAGAGCGCCACTATCAGAGAAAGAGTAATTAAAGCTCGCGCGGTTCAGGACTCCCGTTTCAGCACCACCCAAAACTTATATTACAATGCGCAAATGAGTCCTAATATGGTTCGAAATGTTTGCAAAATAAATGATGCGGGCCAGAATTTGATTAAAAAGGCAATGGAAAAGCTGGGCCTTTCAGCCCGTGCTTATGATCGTATCTTAAAAGTATCCAGAACCATTGCCGACCTTGCTGAAAGCAAAGACATTAAATTAGAGCATCTGGCAGAGGCTATACATTACCGAAGTCTGGACAGGGATAGCTGGTCTGGTTAATCTAAAAGATCTTCCTCCGCATCCTCTTCGTCTTCCTCCTCTTCTTCTGGTACATGCGCCACAATCGCACGGCCTATGGCATTGATCTCTTCATTGGTCTCAAACGTAGGTAAAGCAGTCACCTCATCAAGCTTTAACCATTGCTCTTCCGTATCCTTTTGAATGTGCACGTACTCTTTTCCATCTTTAAAAATAACGTAAGTATCTTCCCCTTCTGGAAATACCGCATAATCTATTGTCCCTATTGTAATGTCGAATGGTTGCATATTGTACTCTATTGTTAATTGTATTAAAACGGCTTAGCGTAAAGTTGAGTAGTTATAAAACTGTAGCTTTCCTGTCCCTGTAATTTCTATTGTTTTCGATTCCTCAGCCCCTGATGCGTTTTTTAAACTCAGGGTTATGGTATTGCTTCCTTTTTGCAAAGGTATGCGTGTATAGTTAATATTGGCGGGTAAAGATTGCCAATTTCGTGTATCCGCTTTTTCGGAAAGTAAACCATATAGCTGCATCCCAAATCCCAGGCCTTCTAGCAAAGCATTGTCTTTCCCATCTTTCCCACTCCCTTTTGAACTTTGCTTAAGCACATATTCTGCGCTCTTTTTCACTGCCAAACGTGTCAAGACCTTGCCCATCTCTTTCATAAATCGCTGGCTCAGGGTTTTAAAAGCCAGCTCATTAATATCTTCTGCCTTTTCAAACGAAACGGTTTGCGTTCCATTGCTTAAACTGGCCGAGCTGTAATAAGGCGTTTGGGCAACATATTTTGGATAAGTAGCCCTTAGGCTCTCTACGCCATTCAGGTTAAAATTACCATCACTATAGCCATAATTAAACGGAATAATGATCGTGCCTCCGAGATTGGTAAAAAACAAGTCCCCCCCACTGCCTTTAATTAAAGAGAAGAAAAACTCTTCCTGCTGTTTTACTGGTGCCAGGCCATTCTCCCAAAAGAAAACAAGCTCTCCACCTTCAGGTGCTGCATTAGGTTGGTATTTCATACCAAATAAACCTTCAAAACGGCCCAATTCAGCGGTAAAGCCATTCAAATAGGCCGTCCTCAGCACATCGCGCTTAAGTTCCTCTGGCATTTTTGTCCCATAATAGGTCTGATTTTCGCTTTTCAGATATACCTCTGCGGCATTTCTATAAGCAATAAAAGCATTGTTAATGTCCCTATCACTTTCATAAATCAATCCCTGAAGCATCAATGAGAAGGCGTCTTTTGAATAGCGGCTATCTTTATCATTAAACTTATCCCCTTGTTCCTGTGATTGCAGACTGATTCGTCTGGCCTCCACGATGGCATCTTCCGTTTTGTTCAGGTACAAATAGTTCAAGGCTTTGTAATAATGGATCATAAACTTTTCAAAATCCTCGCCCTTATAGCGTTGCGTCATTGGATTTACCAAAGTTCCCACTACTGCATCCATAGCGCCACCCATTCCATTCTCCAGAAGCTGATCGGCTTCGTTAAAATATCGGTTGCTACTTTCATAATCGCCAGCAAGGTGACTGGCTTTCCCTTTTTCCATTAAAAAAAGAAGCTTATTTCGCGGCTTTTGTAACAGCTTGTTCTTATCCAATTCTTTCACTGCCTCGGCATAATTACCTGCAGAGATTTGCTTATAATAAGACGCAATCATGTCATTATAGCTGAAACAACCGAAAAGAAAAAGCATCACTCCTAAAAAGAATGATGCTTTAAAGATATTCCTACGGATATGTGTCATATTATATTTAGCCGGTATAATGCCGACTAATTTTTAACGTATTTAGCTATTTTCTTATCCCCAATCCAAACGACTTCGTTGGTCTGGATATTAGTAAGTTCTAAATTCACCTGGTAATACACTACTTTTTTGCGTTTATGTGAATCTACAATAGAGTTAATGGATCCTTGAAGAATATAATCAGCTCCATTTTCCAATCCGAATTTCTTCATCGTAGAGATCGTTGCATTATCTTGCTGATCAGCTTTTTCTCCACGTAGCTCTTCTCTCTTTTTACCGCCCTGTACCAAACGTACGCGTTCACTTTTAATAAAAGCCTGCTCTACATCTTTAACAAAAGATTCGGCATCAATATGTTCATGGCTTTTGTTTTGCATTACACCAACAATAACTACAGGTCTTTTACCTTGATGTTCTTCGAGGTGGGTAGACAGCCACTTACCACCCAAGATTGTCTGTGTCATCTCTTCTGCTACAAGCCTGGAATCAGTATTGTTCCAATTGCCACTTACGTCAATAGCCTGATCGGTACTTACACGTGTTACTTGTCGCGAACAAGAAGTGATTATCATTCCAGAAACGGCAATCGCCGCAATAGTCATTATCTTTTTTACCTGCATTTTTTTGAATATAAAGTTTTTAAATATGCTGTTTACCATCCGTACCACGGTCTGCTATTGCCAAAGCCAAAACCAACATGGCCACCATAACCAAAACGGCCGCCAAAGCCATAGTTGCCATAGCTGATTGAAGGATAAAAATATGGACTACCATAATAATATCCCCCGTTAAGCTCTAACTGAAAATTACGATCCCTTCTTTGCTTCCTCCGCTCTTCACGTGCCTCATACCAATCATAAGCTTTATAAGTTTTTTGAACTGTGGATCCTTGATCACGATTCAAAGAATCGGCCAATTCGATATACTTCGCTCTGCTTTCCTGGTGTCTAGGATTCTGATCCTTTATTTGATCAACTTTTTGCGCATAGCCAGCCGTTCCATAGGCTACTCCTACGATACAGCTCCATACAAAAATCAAATTTCTTTTCATCTGTATATATTTTAATAAGCCCCGGGTTGCCTCCTCTGCGATTAACCGAATCCTTGTTTAACGCCCTATAAATTTACAGAATTTTTAACATTCTGTAATCATTTAACCTATTTTAACTTTAAGACCTAAATAAGGGCTAATTGTTACTCTCTTTTAGCTTTTTTATAAAATCTATGAATTTTGGGCTAGCATAATTTGCAGCCCCCACTTCGTTGTAAGCAATGCGCCCTTGTTTATCAAATACTACGGTCGTTGGCAAAGATCCTTTAAAAATTTGTTCTGGAATATTGCTAGCGACAGCATAGACTGGCATTTTATAATCCTTTCCATCCATAAACTTTTTCGATTTTGCAAAATCACTATCAGCATCTACCAGAATAAAAACTACGTCTTTATCGTCCTTAAACTGCTCATATAGCTTGTTTACGGAAGGCATCTCGGCTAGGCATGGAGGGCACCAGGTAGCCCAGAAGTTTAGAAAAATAACTTTTCCCTTTAAGCTTCCCAGGTCAACAATACGACCTGAAGCATCCTTAAAGCTAATCCCCGACAAGTCGGCTGCAGCTTCTGGAGTTGCATTTTCCTTAGGGATTTCAACGGACGGCCTAAAAAGACCAATCTCCATCAAGCCACGAATCATTAGAGCCTTTGCCGATGGCACAAAAATAAGTATCAGGAAAAAGCCCAGGAACAGCCCGTTTATAATATTCTTTTTATTAAAAATCTTCTTCATCATCTATTAGTAAAGCGCTTTTCTGTAAAGCTACGAGATTCGTCGCTCAACAAGCCCAATTAAGACAGGTTTTGACATTTCATTGTTAATCTTAAAAATTATTTAAAAATAATCTGTAACGAATCCTATCTCCCAAATACTTACTCTATGAAAACCCAAAAAACTATCTATTATGAAAAATTTATTCTGTACTCTTCAACTTATCGCCACCTTAATTTTTACAGTTAATCTTAAGGCGCAACAAAAACAAACTGCAAATTCCCTGTTATGGGAAGTGAGTGGAAATGGCTTAACCAAACCATCTTACGTTTATGGCACCATCCATATGATCTGTGAACCAGATTTCTTGATCAGCGACAAAACCAAAAGCGCCATAACAAGTGCCGATGACCTCGTATTGGAACTAAACTTTAACGATCCCGCAGAAATGATAGATCTTCAAAAATCAATAGTATCAGCAGTTCCATTAAGCAAAAAATTAAGCCCCTCGCAGTTTCACCGATTAGACTCGGTATTGACCTTAAAAACAGGAACATCATTAAAAACACTGGATCAGCTTACTTTAGCCGCCGTAACCAGCTTCGCTATTTCTAAAACACTTCCATGTTCGGAAATCAAATCTTATGAAGTTGAATTTATTAATTTTGCCAAAACACAAAACAAAACCATTGGCGCACTCGAAACCGTGAAACAACAAACAAACTTCTTTGCAAAAGCATTTAGCGATGACGAATTGGTTAATCAGATTACTGGTTTCGATGATTACAAAACTGTATTTAGTGATATGATTCGTGCCTACAAAATGGAAGATCTAGGTAAGGTTAGTGAAATACTAAACGACAAGAAATGGGGCAACACGGAGGAGAGCAATAAATGGTTGCTACAGGTTAGAAATGCCAACTGGGCCGATCAAATGCCCGCAATGATGAAAAACAAAAGCTGCTTCTTTGCGGTTGGTTGCGGACACTTACCTGGAAAAGAAGGCATATTACAATTGCTAAAAAATCAAGGCTATACGGTGAAACCCATAATGAAATAGTTTTGAAAACAAGAGAAAAAGAATTTCTTGACCAAGTAGAAACCCACAAAGGAATTATACATAAGATCTCCAGAATGTATATGGACGATGATGACGACCAGAAAGATCTGTTTCAGGAAATTATCTGCCAACTATGGAAATCATATGACTCCTTTAACCACCAAAGCAAATTTTCCTCATGGATGTATCGCGTGGCGCTCAACACCGCAATTGTATATTTCAAAAAGCAAAAACGAAAAGAAGATGCCTATGCCACAATTGCCCAAGAAATTGAGGTCCCAACAGATGACGCCGAAACTAAAGAAATACAGCTGGCACACTTTTACAAAGCATTGCAACAGCTAGACAAAATTGAAAAAGCTTTGATGTTCTATTTCCTTGAAGATTACTCGCACAAAGAAATAGGAGAGAACCTGGGGATTAGTGAAGGAAATGCAAGAGTTAAACTAAACAGAGCGAAGAACAAATTAAAAGAACTTATAAAGAAACAAGGATATGAATTTTGATGATATAAAATCTGCCTGGGGCAAGGACTCCGACAACAATATAAAAATACCTAATAAAATAGAGGAAATTAAGCGCGCAGAATTACCTCTTGATAAAATTAAAAGGAACATGCGACACGAGTTTGTTGTACAGGCACTATCTATTCTACTAATTGCATTTGTACCTCAAGTTTATCATTTTAAACCTGTACTCCTTTTACCTTTTAATGCGATATACATCCTGTTTGTGGTTACCTGCGTTTATTTTTTTGCACGCTTTTATGCCTTTTACAAACGTGTTGGCGCAAGCTCATTAACGACAAAAGATGCTTTATATGAGGTAAACTATGACATCAAGCTAAATATGGAACTTTACAAAATGTTTAGCTATATGCTGTTCCCCTTTGTTTTGATGATACTAAGCTTATTACTCATTAACCTAAAATACGATCATGTTGTAAGCTTGCTACAGTCGGATGTAACGCATACTACTTTTTACCTCTATTTTGGACTAAGTGTTGTAATGATCTTTGCTGTCCTTCATTTCTCCGCAGTATATTGGTTAAAAACCTATTATCAAAAGTATGCAAAGGAGATTGAAAACATCTTAAAAGAATTGAAGGAAGAATAATCCTAGAAATCAAATTTCAACCGGAGTCCTGTGCCAATTAGGTGCAGGTTATCCTTTGTAAACTCCTTCATCGGAAGCTTCATAAAAGGCTCTACTGCAAATGATTTATTACCGGATATTTTCTGTTTAAAGCCAAAGGAAATGTTATAAAACCCTAAATACTTATCGTTAGGTAGCTCGGCAGATGGAACAGGTTCCGAAACAGTCTTGGTCGTAAAAACAGCTTTTAGTGCTAAGGTATTTGATGCATCCTGAACCGCATATTCAAGAGACCCTTTCAGGTAGTTATTGTTTTGCTTCTGGCTTAAAACAGCAAAAGCAGATACACCAACATTGGTGTAAAACTTTTTGCTGAGGCTATACTTAATTCCAAGAGGAATATCGATCCCTACCACGTTGGCATCAACAGACTGCAAGGTTTGGGTATTGCTAACCACAGCGGTTGTAGTTGGCGAGTCATAAGTATTTCCTCCGCCGGTCATGCTTTTTGAGGCCCCCATTTCATTATAAGATATACCCGAGCTAATAGAAACTTTATCGGATAATACAAAACCTAAACTTACGCCATACCCCATATTTAATTTTTTACTGTTACCAATAGAAGGCGCAAGAACTAATCCCATTTCCCATTTATCCGCTTTTTTAGCACTCGACTTTGCCGATGCCAACACATTACTGTTCGCTTTTACCTCCGCATCCAGAAAATCCTGAAAGCTGCGAGGTTTATCTTCTTTAATTGGGTTGTTTTCTTTTACCGGAACTTTGGCCATGCTAGCAGAATCCACAACCGCAGAGATTATATTATTTTTCTTATCCGGAGTTGTTGGATTAGCATTTACTATATTATTTTGCACTGGTATAACCGTCGGCTGCTCGTTAGAAACAACGGCTTGCTGAACGGCCTTATCAGGTTTAACGGTGACAATTAAAGGAGTATTTAAATTATCTGCTATTCTACGTTCAGGTACTGCTGTTAACGGTGTATTTGACAATGTGTCTGTACTTTGCTTATCTGTTTTATGATTTGCCTGTTCTTGTACAGGTAGGTGTTCCACTGCGTTATTATTGATATAAAATACAGCAAAGCCAATTAAAAGTACGGCAGCCGCACTAGCTAAGCTTGCTAACCATAACCAGCCACCACTTTTTCTTTCTTTTTTCTCAAAGCGCTCCCATGCACCGGGAACATAAACCTCCTCGTGCTCCGTCAAACTTTCCTTTATGTGAGCAAACAGCTCGTCATCTGCCCTTTTCATATTTTTCGGATATTTTGTGTTGTCGGTTCATATGAATTCATCAGGGAGTTTTTATACAGCTCTCTCAACTTGTTCTTTGCTCTTGTTAAATAAACCCTACAGGAGCTTTCGGGGATGTTTAGCATTTTTGAAATCTCTTCATGCGAAAAGCCTTCAATTTCGTACATATTAAAAATCAATTTATGTGTTTCAGGTAGCTTATTCAATAGTTTCATAATATCCTGCACATTTAACTGCGACACTGCATTTAATTCAGTAAGCGGTTGCTGCTCTTCAGTAATATCATCTACGTATAAAAAAGTCTTTTTACCGCGTAAAAAATCGATAGCCGTTCGGGATGAAATTCTAGCTATCCAGCCTTTAAAGGCTTTTTGCACCTGATCATTATATTTTGGGGCACTAAACTGACCTATATTCTTAAAAACCTTTATAAAACTATCATTAACCAACTCTTCTGCATCATTTCGGTCCTCAACATAACGTAAAGTTACGCCCATTAAATAGCCGTAGAATGATTTATATACCATCTCTTTACTCTTGTTGTCATTCTTTAAACACCCTCTTATAGCGTCCTCAAACTTGAGCATCCTTTCTTAAGCAGTTAGGGGTTAGTTTATACGTTTTCCATTAATATACGCCTTTTTGTTGGGACAATATCACCTCATCATCTTCAATATTGCTTCATTCTTTTATTAGAGGCTGTCCAATTGAACAACCTCCAATATAAGCAGATACTATTTGTGTGTGTAAATTGCAGCTCCTAATTTCAAACTGTCGATTGTTGCAGTCGAAATTCCTTTTGCATAAACAGTATAGATTTTACCACTCTCTATTTTAACATTTGGCAGGGTTGTTTTAGTTGCACCTGTAGCATCATTAATGTTAAACGTTACGCTTGTGCCTGGATCAACTGAAGTAAAGCTTGTATACTCATAAAATGCTTTTCCTGTAAACAAATCTACATCTTTTCCATTAACTCTAAGGCTTAATGCAGGCGCATCTGAACTTAAATTGATGAAACGAACTTTAGCTTTATCAGCAGCAGGTGCGCTTAAGTCATCTTGAGTTAAAAGGAATTTTTTAGTGTTTGTATTCACTGTATCCAATACAAAAATAGAGTAGAGCTCGCCCGAAACCAAGTTGAAACGCTCAGAAGCTAAAGCTTTATTTGATCCTCTTTTAGCTATGCTTAGCGCTCTGTTTCCTGGAAATAAGTTTTTATAATCAATTTTACTATTGAATTTGAATGATTTACCATTCACTCTTGTTTGATCAACATAAAAATCTAGAGAATCTGGTGCTGCGAAGGCATTAATCATAGAAAGACCTGCCACCTGAACAGTCTCATATCTGTGTTTTGAGCAAGCTACAAAAACTACAGATACAGTAAGTACGGCAATAAAGGCTTTAAATATCGCTTTGAAATTATTCACTTTTTTCATAATCATTTACTTTTTAAAGGGTTAAGATTCTTCATTGCTGAAGTCCTCATTTTTATTTTTTGTAAAACAATCGGTTAATGGCCATTAACTATTTTTCTATTAAAACGAGGCTTACTTAAAAAACGCTACAGCAGTGTACATTTTTTATGATAGTACAAAAATGTACTTCATGTATTGCGGGGATATTTGCACGAGTCGACCAAATTAATTTTATTACATTAATTTTGGCACGGAATAAATAAGTGTAAATTTAAATCACAAAATAACTCATTAAAACATGCAGGAAGCAAATTCATTAAACCAGGTAGCAGAGTTTCATAAAACATTTAAGCATCCAATAAAAGAAACTCCAGGCATTCCTTCTAGAGAAAGGGCGAACTTAAGGGTATCCTTACTGGCAGAAGAACTTAACGAATTGAAACACGCTATTGAAACCAACGATTTTGTAGAGGTTGCCGATGCATTGTGCGACCTACAATATGTACTGGCAGGTGCAATATTGGAATTCGGATTAGCTGATAAATTCAAAACCCTTTTCGATGAAGTGCACCGCTCTAATATGAGCAAAGCTTGCAAATCAGAAGAGGAAGCCAATCAAACGATACAACATTATAGAACAACCCAGCAATGTGATGCTTATCATAAAGAAGAGGATTCTTTGTTTTTAGTGTATAGGTCTAATGACAATAAAACCTTGAAATCTATCAATTACTCTCCTGCTGATCTACAAAGCATTCTTTAAAATTTAGCAGGGGGATAGCCCCCTGCTAAATTTTTATTATTTCAATATTCGCTCGACTTCTTATGGCGAATCTACCTATCCGCGCCGAAAATCTTACCAACAACCATTCAAAAACACCCTTTAAACGGCCTCAGACAGAGATGTCGTAAAAATGCCGTAAACAAGTCGTAAAGAAAAAAGAATAACCTACCCTAGTTTTGCCTCCGAACTAAATAACTATACGATGAAAAACACAGAACTAGCGAAAAAAATTAAAGAATTACGAACCAGAAAGGGTTTTAGTCAAGACGAGCTGTCAGTGGCTGCTCAGCTGAATTTAAGAACCATCCAAAGAATCGAAAGCGGGGAAACAGAGCCACGAGGCGATACATTAAAACGCTTAGCAGCAGCACTACAAGTTACTCCAAACGAATTGATTGACTGGACAGAAGAGGAGGATACCACGGTGCTCATGTTCTTAAACATATCCGCTTTAAGTTTTATCGTCTTTCCATTATTAGGTGTAATTGTTCCTTTTGTTTTATGGGTGTCGAAAAAGGATAAAATAAAGAACCTCAACGCAACCGGAAAAAAACTATTGAACTTCCAAATTACATGGTGCATCCTCTTTTTTACTTTGAATGTCTTGTATTTCATTACAATCATGTCTAAGTTAAAAATTAGGGCCTTCCTGCCCGGTCTTGGAGGGATTGAGACATTCATTCTCTTGATCCCAATATTATATGGATTAAACGTAATTATAATCGTTATTAACGTAATCAGAAGCTATAAGAATAGAACGGTAATTTATCTCCCAGCTATTCCATTCCTAAGATAGAAAAAGGGTTAAAAATAAGGAAGGCCAGTGTCAATTGACATAGGCCTTCCTTATTCTTCAGAAAAAATTATCTGCTTTTTTAAATCAATTCTACACTTCTGCTTACAAAAGCAGTCAATTCCGCTCCTGTCAACATTCCCTGCGCAAGCAAAGCTAAATCTACAGCCTGTTTGGCCAATAAACCTTGCTCTGCTTCATTATCAGTTGCAATGATTTTTCCAATTAACTTATGGTTACCGTTGATGGCTACTTTATAGCTATCTGGCATATTGCCATAAAAGCCCATTCCCCCACCCATCGCAGCCATATCTTTCATACGGCGCATAAACTCATCCATAGTTACAGTTACCGGCAACTCTTCAGGGTTTAAGCCCACAATCTCTACACTATATCCTGGCTTGGTGATTGCTTTTTCAAAGATCTCTTTAACTTTTTTAGACTGATCTTCCGACAATACCGATTCTACATTCTCATCTTTATCAATCAGCTTGCTTGCTACACTTGAATCTACGCGTTTTAACGACGTTTTCTCAAGCTTCTGCTCCAACTGGCTGATGAAGTGATTATCTATCGGAGAATTCATCAATAATACATCGTAATCCTTTTTATTGGCCGACTGGATAAAACTATCTTGTTTTGCCGGATCGTTAGCGTAAATGTAAACTACCTGTCCGTTTTTGTCGGTCTGTAGGTCTTTTACCTTATTGTGATACTCTTCTAATGTGTAATGCTCTTCTTTAGTATTGGTTAACAAAGCGAAGTCTTTTGCTTTGTCGTAAAATTTCTCTTCGCTTACCATACCGTATTTCACGAATAAGCCAATGTCACTCCACTTTTCTTCGTAACCTTTACGGTCCTTATTGTACAGTTCCTGCAACTTATCCGCTACTTTTTTAGTGATATAGCTGTTGATCTTTTTAACGTTGCTATCTGCTTGCAAGAAACTTCTTGACACATTCAATGGAATATCCGGTGAGTCAATTACACCGTGTAATAACATCAAGAACTCAGGAACGATGTCTTTAACCTCATCAGTAATGAACACCTGACGTGAGAACAACTTGATTTTATTGCGTTGCATATCAAAATCATTCTTCACTTTAGGGAAGTACAATACACCCGTTAAGTTGAAAGGATAATCTACATTCAGATGGATCCAGAATAATGGATCTTCCGAGAAAGGATACAATTGCTTATAAAATGCAAGGTAATCCTCGTCTGACAAATCTGCAGGTGCTTTTGTCCAGATTGGATTAGTTGTATTGATGATGTTATCAACCTCAACACTTTTAGTTTTAGGCTTGCCTTCTTCATCTTCCCCATCTGGTTCTTGCTCTGTTTTAGTGCCAAACTTAATTGGAACAGGTAAGAACTTACCATATTTATCAAGAATTTCTTCCAGCTTATTTTTGCTTAAAAATTCTTCAGATTCTGCGTTAACATGTAATATGATCTGTGTGCCTCTTGTCGTTCTATCACCTGCGGTAATTTCATATTCGGTACTACCATCACATACCCAACGTGCAGGCTCTGCACCGTCCTGATAAGAAAGTGTTTGGATCTCTACCAAATCAGCCACCATAAATGCAGAATAGAACCCTAACCCGAATTTACCAATGATTTCGTTGGCATCTTTTGCATCCTTAAACTTCTCAACAAACTCGCTTGCACCCGAAAATGCAACTTGATTGATGTATTTTTTTATCTCTTCGGCGGTCATACCTAAACCATTATCTGTAATGGTAATGGTCTTCTTCTCTTCATCTACCGCAACCTCTACAAGTGGGTTACCTAGTTCTCCACTGTATTGTCCAAGAGCCGCTAAACGTTTAATTTTTTGTACCGCATCAACGGCATTGGATACAAGCTCTCTTAAAAAGATCTCGTTATCTGAATACAGGAATTTCTTGATAATTGGGAAAATGTTCTCCGTGTGAATGGATATGCTTCCTTTTTCTTCTATGCTCATATGTAAACTCATTTTTAAGTACATAACACACCTATCAATGGCTATTCCAAACTAACTATGTTGTCAAATTGACAGTAAGCTCGCTGCAAATCTATCTGCTTACTACTCCAAATAATTTTGCTATACTTGACATACATTAACTCTTTTGATCATGAACACCGGTCTATATGAAAAACTATTTGAGGAAGGTTGCATCCGACAAGAAACCTTAGATAATATCCGCGAGAAAAAACGCAATCAATTGTTCTCGTTACATTGGGAATTGAAATCTCTGCTCTATCTAGGCGTGATGTTGCTGAGTACCGGTTTAGGCATTCTTATTTATAAAAATATAGATACTATTGGTCATCAGATTATTTTAGCTTTTATTGCCGCTGTATGCATCGGTTGTTTCTTTTATTGTTATCGCCGAAAAAAGCCCTTCAGCAAAGAAAAAGTAAATTCTCCAGACTCCCTTTTTGACTATCTATTGCTGCTGGCTTGCCTCAGCTTCCTGATTTTTATCGGCTACCTACAGTTTCAGTACGGCGTATTCGGAAATAATTATGGTCTTGCAACCTTTATTCCAATGTTGATGCTATTTTATGTGGCATACGACTTTGACCATCTGGGAATCCTGTCTATGGCCATCACCAACTTAGGTGTTTGGCTGGGCATCTCGGTAAATCCCATGACGTTGTTATCAAATATAGCAGAAAGCGACGGTCGAACCTTCATTTTAACGGGGTTATTTCTTGGCTTATTTTTGGTCCTTGTTGCCTTTCTAACGGAACGCTTCCATATAAAAAAGCATTTTCATTTTACTTATCTTCATTTCGGCACACACGTGACCTTCATCGCGCTTTTATTTGGGTATTTCGAAGATTCCAAGAACGAATTTTCTATCCTATGGATCATCTTGTTACTTGTTTTTACCTGGTATATTTACAACAATGCAATCCGCCATAAATCTTTCTATTTTTTGCTTTTGTGCACGATTTATTCTTACATCGCCATCTCTGCATTGGTAATTCACTTCCTGGTAAAAGGAAATGATATGGGCGTAGTTTATCTTGGCTTCTTTTATTTCATTATCTCAGCCATCGCATTTATAAAAGTGTTAGTTCACCTAAATAAGAAAGTAAAATCCTTATGATCATCTACAATAAAGAGTGGCTTAACAGCACTAGCATTCAGCATGAGGCCGCAATTGCATTTGCACAAGGAGATATCGATACAGAGGAGCATAATAACATAAAGAAGAAGTATCCTGTAGGTTTTTACAGCCCCAATATCTTTATGAGAGCAGGGATATTTTTGCTCACGCTGGTTATACTCAGTTTCAGCATAGGCCTTTTAAGCTTGTTCCTATATGATTTTAAGATCATCGATTCTTTCTACTACCTCTTTTTTCTTGGTGTGGTAACTTATGTTGCTTTAGAATTTATGGTCATTGTAAAGCATCATTATCAGTCTGGCGCAGATGATGCTTTAATGTGGGTATCTGCAGGGCTGCTGCTCTTCGCTTACATATTTATGATGGACAGCATTTCTCTTTCTAAAAAGATCCAACAGGAGGAGCTTTTTATCTCTGGTTTTATCATTCTCCTTTCTGCCTATTTTACGGCCAGATTCGCTGATATTTTAATCGCAATAACTTGCATGCTTTCGTTTGCAGCCTTTATCTTTTATGGATGGATGGAGATCGGATTTTATGCCCTTCAAACATTGCCTTTCCTGATGATGGTACTTTCTGGAGCAATATATTATGCAGCCGATCTACTGCTCCAACGTAGAATGTACCCATTCTATAACAACTGCATCAGCGCTATAAAAATGATAAGCCTGTTGCTCTTATATCTATCTGGAAACTACTTTATTGTGCGAGAACTTGGGGCAAGCCTGAGCGATGCTGCATTAGAAGAAGGTCAATATATTCCCTTTGCCTGGTTCTTTTGGCTATGGACTTTTATCATCCCTTTGTTATATATTGGCTTCGGACTGAAGAAAAAAGATGTTGTTTTACTTCGTGGAGGGTTTATATTAGTAGCCGTGGCGGCTTTTACCTTTAGAAATTATTACCATATTCTGCCAACAGAACTGGTACTTGTACTGGTAGGTATTGCTTTAATTGGTATTGCCTGGTTTACAATGAAGTATCTAAAAAGCCCTAGAAACGGCTTTACAGCTGCAGAAATAGCGGATGGACATATCTTAGATAAGATTCAGGTGGAATCTCTTATTGTTGGAGAAACATTTTCCAGTCAGCCGGTTGGTACAGATTCACATCGTATGGGTGGTGGAAATTTTGGCGGTGGTGGCTCTAGCGGTAGTTTCTAATGCCTATCGCTTTTCGTTAATCTTACGTACCTTTGCGCCTTTATGGAATACAACGTTCATACCTTGCCAAATGGCATTCGCTTACTTCATGTGCCTTCAGCATCGGCAATATCTCATGCTTGTATCATCATAAACAGTGGTTCGAGAGATGAAAAAGAGGACAAATCTGGTCTCGCCCACTTTATTGAGCACCTGGTATTTAAGCGTACAGAAAAGCGTAACACCAACCAAATCCTGAACAGGCTGGAAAGTGTAGGTGCCGACTTAAATGCATACACCACTAAAGAATATACCTGCATTCATGCTTCCTTCCTTAATCCATATCTGGATAGGACTTTAGAGCTATTTAACGATATTGTTTTTCATTCTACCTTCCCTGAAGATGAAATAGAAAAGGAAAAAAGTGTAGTTCTGGACGAAATCGCATCTTATCTGGACCAACCTGAAGAAGCGATCTACGACGACTTTGAGGACCTTGTTTTTGCAGGGCATCCACTAGGCCGAAACATATTAGGAACGACTGAGAGCGTAAGTAAACTAGACAAAAAAGATATTCTACAGTTCATTAAAGACAATTATCACACGGACAAGATAGTAGTTGCGGTGCTGGGGAACTACACCTTAAACAAGGTAGTAAAGGTTGGATCGAAGCATTATGCAGACATCCCGGCCAATCTGCATGGTTTATCTAGAATTGCTCCTATAAAGAATGTTGCAATTACTCAAAGCTTTCAAAAGCCCATTCAACAGGCACACGCTATGATGGGTACCCAAGCCTATTCCTTGCACCATCCTTATAAAACGGGGCTTTTATTACTGAATAACCTGATTGGGGGTACCGGAATGAGCTCTATTTTGAACTTACAAATCCGCGAAAAATACGGCATCGCCTATACCATTGAAACCGGATACAGCCCACTCAGCGACACCGGTATTTTTACCTTATATTTTGGTACTGATAAAGAGAAAGTAAGCAGAGCCTGGTCGCTAATTCTTAAAGAATTTAAAAAAATAAAGGATCATCCTTTGACAGAAGTTCAGCTCCAAAAGGCAAAAAATAAGTTCATTGGACAAATAGCGCTAGGCGAAGAAAACAGGATCGGCTTAATCATCGCGATGGCAAAAAGCCTGATTGACTATGACAAAATCGATGATCTCGAAACTGTATTTAAGAAAATTCAGGCCGTTAGCACTGCTGATATGGCCAATATTGCCAACGAAATATTAGATGAAAGTAATCTTACAGCCCTAACCTTTTATCCTTTAGGGTAATATTTGTACTTTTGTACCATGAAATTTCCCATTATAGCTTACGGAGATCCGGTTCTTAAAAAAGTGTGCACACCAATTGACGAGAATTATCCGGATCTAAAACAATTAATCAGCAACATGTTCGAAACCATGTACCACGCACATGGCGTTGGGCTGGCCGCTCCACAAGTGGGTTTGCCGATACGCTTGTTCATCGTAGATACAGGGGCAGATGAGAATGATAAAAGCAAGTTTAAAAAGGTCTTCATCAACGCCGAAATCATCGAAGAAACAGGCGAGCCTTGGGCTTTTAATGAAGGTTGCTTAAGTATCCCTGACATTAGAGAAGATGTAATGCGCAAGCCTAACATCCGTATCAAATATTACGATGAGAACTGGGTACAACACGAGGAAGAAGTTACTGGAATGCCTGCACGTGTAATACAACACGAGTACGATCATATCGAAGGAAAGCTATTTACAGACACTTTAAGTTTATTGCGTAAAAGAATGCTGAAAAGCAAGCTAGATGCGATTTCAAAAGGAAATATAAAAGCTGACTATAAAATGCGTTTTCCGAATCAGAGCAGAAAGCGCTAGTTGCTTTCGCTTCTAACCTTATCTCCTTTAAAGATAGATTGCATCAATTTACCCCATGCAAATGGGTTTAATAGCGGATTCGTTTGAACCATGTTCTTGTTTAAAGCACGATCATGGTTTAGCCTATTGTTGATACTTTGAATCTCTCCACCATCCCTTGGTAGGGTCATCATTAGCCCACCAAGACTCTCAGAAGAAAGATTTCGGGCGGCAATAACGTAATCATCATCTGCAATCTTCATAGACATAAAATCCCTTGTAAAGTCCTCTACGGTTGCCCATGGATAAACCCGTACAGTCGGCAAGTTTACAATCTCTGCCTTCATTTTAATCATGGCGGTATACTTACTGTCATTAATTTGCGAAGGAATAGCCAACAATAAATCTTTATAACCAACTGCACTATACAATATCGTATCTCCAGGATGCGCTATAAAAGAGAAATATCCTTTATAGTTGGCGGCATAGCGTTGTTCCTTATTGGTTAAATTGGTAACCGTTACATAAGGAACAACTGTATTACTATCCACATCGGTAATAATTCCGGCGAATTGAATCAATTGTTTCTCCTTAGTAATTTGCTGAGCAAATACTGAAGAAACAAAAAGAGACAACATGATGGTTAGCAAATACTTCATATTACAAAAATAGCTGTTATAAATAAAACGGCTAGTTAAATTGTGTTAAATCATTTAAACCGGCTCTACCAGGTTTATTGCTTCAACGGCGGTAATTTGAGGAACAGCTTTCATAATAGCTTGCTCAATCCCTGCTTTCATGGTCATAAAACTCATTTTGCAAGATCCGCAGTTACCCAATAATTTCAATCTAACCACATTATTCGCCGTAATCTCCTCTATAGCAACATTTCCACCATCAGCAATTAAATATGGGCGGATAGTTTCTAAAGCCTGCTCTACTTTTTCTGTTAAATTCATTTTGGTATATTAAAATATAAAAATAGTAATTTTTTTCCTCATTTAATATCATTTCTCAGCAACCAGAGGATTGGCTGCTACGGTTTGCGCATTATTAATCGCAATTTGTTGTGCAACTCTACCTGCAATTTCAGTAAAAGACACCGCTATTTTGTTGTCCTTGTCTAAAGCCACTGGTCTGCCGCTATCACCGCCCGCAGTGATGCTTTGCACAATTGGAATTTCTCCAAGGAATGGGACCGCAAACGATTTTGCCAATTCCTTGCCACCGTCTTTTCCAAAAATATAGTACTTATTGTCTGGCAGCTCTTCCGGTGTAAAATAAGCCATGTTCTCAATCACTCCTAATACAGGGATGTTGATGCTCGGCATTTTAAACATAGCCAATCCTTTACGTGTATCTGCCAAAGCGACCTGCTGAGGGGTAGTCACAATTACAGCACCAGCTATTGGGAAACTTTGAGTAATAGTAATATGAATATCACCTGTTCCCGGTGGAAGATCCACAATCAGGTAATCCAACTCACCCCAGTCTGCATCATTAAAAAGCTGCTTCACTGCATTAGAGGCCATTGGTCCGCGCCATGGTACAGGCTGATCAGGATCTGCAAAAAAGCCTAGAGAAAGAAGTTTTATCCCATATTTCTCTATAGGCATAATTAATGTCTTGCCATCTTCTGTTTCCCGTGCAGACGGCTTTGCTCCCACAAGATCAAACATGATCGGCACAGATGGCCCATAAATATCAGCGTCTATTAGGCCTACTTTCGCACCATCAGCCGCAAGCGTAATCGCCAGGTTACTAGCCACAGTAGATTTACCAACGCCACCCTTACCCGAAGAAACCAAAATAATATTTCTGATCGCTTTAAGCTGTGTGGTATCCATCGGTTTGGTTACTCTAGAAGTAATATTTATCTCTACCTCTGCTTCCTGACTCACAAAATGCTTAACTGCATTTAGACATGCATTTTTGAGCATATCCTTCATGGGACAAGCAGGGGTGGTTAACTCTAAGGTGAAACTTACCTGTTTATCAACTATTTTTAAGTCTTTGATCATGTTCAGCGTAACCAAATCTTTCTTAAGATCTGGATCCTCAACATTTCTCAAAGCGGCTAGAACTTGTTCTGGGCTAATCATCATTATTCAAAATTAACAAAAGACGGCCATAATTAATTTTAAATGCCCCTTTTTATTGTAATTTTAACACGAAATAAACATTTGAGTTTAACGTTTAGCAATAAAATCTATTTCATAGCATGCATCTTCCAAAAATTAACATCCCCAAAAAGTACATAAAGACCGGAGCGTGGGTATTGGGGATTTTTCTTCTTCTACTGATCGTTGGGGGTGTTATTGCCTACACAAAAAGAGAAGCCCTATTAACAAAAATGATGACAAAGGCCATTGCAAAGGCTGAAAATGATTATGGACTTGATGTTAAAATTGCTGAATATGGATTTAATGGATTAAGTACGGTTCACATGAAAAACATCTCGGTAGTCCCTAAAGACCGAGATACCCTGACCACCATAAATGATATGACCATCGGGGTAAAGCTTTTTCCGTTGATTTTTGGCGATGTTAAACTCTCCGAAATTAACTTAAATGTAGGTAAGCTTAATGTGGTTTTCAGAGATTCTTTAAGTAATCTCGACTTCATCCTGAAAAGAAAAAAGAAAGATAGTACAGAAAATAAAACTAAAACAGGCCTTGCCGATCTTGCTCATGACCTGCTCAATCAGGTTTTGTATAAAATACCTGACAATATGGAAATCACAGATTTTCTATTGAATGTAAACGATAATGATACCGCTAAGCTTACTTTCTTGACCACCAAAGCCACAATAGACGGTGGTGACTTGAATTCAACTATTTTAGTAAACGGCACAGAATCTACCTGGCACATTAACGGGATCGTAAAACCCGGAAAGAAACAATTGGATATCATGCTGTTCGCAGATAAAAAGAAAGTAGAGTTGCCTTATCTGGATCATAAACTCCATGCCAAATTAAGTTTTGACACGGTAAGAACAGAAATGAAAAATGCCGATTTTAGTGGTGATAATTTTAAAATATCTGGATCCTGGTCGATAAAGAACTTACTGATTAACCATCCTAAAATTGCGGCCAACGACATCGTCGTTTCGAATGCAAAAATTGATGCCGATATGCTTATCGGAAAGAATTTTGTTGCACTAGACAGTTCTTCGACCGTATTTCTTCAAAAAGCAACCCTTCACCCTTATTTAAAATACACGTTATCACCGAACAAAATTTACGAGGTAAAGCTTCGTGCTCCAGAGCAGGATGCACAGGAAATTTTAACTGCTTTTCCGCAGGGCCTATTTGAGTCTCTTGATGGAATGCAAGTAAGTGGTAAGATCCGGTATGACCTTGATTTTTACCTTGACAGTTCGCTCCCAGACAGTGTAAAATTCAACTCCTCTTTAACACCTACTAATTTTAAAATCCTTAAATGGGGAAAAACAGATCTTCAAAAGATAAATGGAGATTTTGTTTATACGCCATACGAACGTGGTAAACCTATGCGTGATATTCTAATCGGTCCTGCCAACCCGAATTATACACCATTATCGGAGGTTTCCAGCAACTTCAAAAATGCCATACTGACCTCGGAAGACCCTTCTTTCTTTACCCACAAGGGCTTTGTACAGGAATCTATTCGAAAATCTATTGCCGTAAACTTCAAGGCAAAGAAATTTGTCAGGGGTGGAAGCACAATTTCCATGCAGTTGGTAAAAAATGTATTCTTAAGCAGGCAAAAAACACTGTCAAGAAAAGCAGAAGAAATTCTTATTGTATGGTTGATTGAAAATAATAGGCTGGTGAGTAAAAACAGAATGCTGGAGGTTTATTTCAACATTATTGAAATGGGCCAAAACATTTATGGAATTGGAGAAGCTACAAGATATTATTTTGGCAAAAAACCTTCTGATCTGAATATTGGCGAAGGAATTTTTCTAGCCAATATTGTCCCGAGACCAAAAATAGCTTTGTATAAGTTTAAAGATGACGGAGGTCTTAAAGACTACCTTTATCCTTATTTCAAATTTATTGGAAAAATTATGGCTGGAAGAGGCTTAACACCTAGCGATAGTAGCGGATATGGCTTTTACAACGTCCGCCTGCGCGAAGGATTAAGAAAGTACTTGTTGCCTGACTCAACAAAAATAGACACCAATGCATTTGATAATGACGATCCATTACCAACGATAGAGACTCATGATGCACCAAAGAGCTTATTTGACCGGATATTCGGTAAACAGAAAAAAGATACCAGTGCTGTAAAAACAGACACGACTAAAACAAGAAAAGAATTGAGGCAGGAGCGTCGTGAGCAACGAAAAAGAGAAAAAGAACTAGAGAAGGTTAAACAGCTATAAGCAACATGAACAATATTGAAATAGAAGATAGGACCTTCGAAATTCTTTTGGAGAATCATACCATCAGCAAAAGAACTCGTTTAATTGGAATACAAATCAATGTAGACTACGAAAACAGATGCCCCATATTTATTGGTGTATTAAATGGTAGTTTTTTATTTATGGCTGACCTTCTGAAGGAAGTCGAAATCCCTTGTGAAATTGGCTTCATCCGAGTTTCATCCTACGAAGGGGCCGAAAGCAGCGGGGAGGTAAAAGAAGCATTTGGCTTACCGGATAACCTGCATAACAGAGACATCATCATCGTTGAAGATATTGTAGATAGCGGCCTTACGCTTAATTACGTTATCAATGAGATCAATAAGCAGGTTCCAGCATCAGTCAAGGTATGTACACTTTTGTTTAAGCCAGCGGCTTTAAAAGTCCCCATAAAAGAACTTGAATACGTTGGTTTTGAAATCGCAAATGAGTTTGTGGTGGGCTATGGTTTAGACTATATTGGGCTTGGCCGAAACTTAAAAGATATCTACAGAGAGAAAACAGTTCCCTCCCCCTTACCTTAAATGTAATTTTTTTTTCACAATTTTGTGAAAACATACATTTTAATATCAATCTACATCAATGACCATACACAAAGAAGGTTACACCACCATTGCATTATCTGTCCTTTTCATATTTATTCTGAATGCTATTGTTTCTTATAAATTTGATGACGTAACCTGGTTAAGGTGGTTAATCTACATTTTCTCTTTTTCGCTTTTCGTTATTGTTCTACAGTTTTTTAGAAACCCATCCCGCACATTTACTAGCGGAGAAAACTTGGTGATCTGCCCTGCAGACGGAAAAGTTGTGGTAATAGAGGAAACTGAAGAAGGAGAATATTTTAAAGACAAAAGATTGCAGGTGTCGATATTCATGTCTCCTGTGAATGTACACATCAACAGAAATCCCATTTCTGGCGTTGTTAAATTTTTCAAATATCACCCTGGAAAGTATTTAGCGGCATGGAATCCTAAATCATCTACAGAGAACGAAAGAACTACGGTAGTTGTAGAACATAAAAACGGTACGCCTGTATTGTTCAGACAAATTGCAGGTGCGCTTGCCAGAAGAATCGTTTGGTACGTAAAAGAAGGAGATAAAGTTGAGCAGACTAAAGAGTTTGGGTTTATCAAATTCGGCTCAAGAGTTGACATATTCTTACCTATTGGCACAAAAGTAAATCTGGAACTAAATCAAGTTGTAAAAGGCGGAATTACAGTATTAGCCGAGCTTGCATAAGCATCCATAAATTATCAATAACAAAAAATGCCCGGAATGATCCGGGCATTTTTTGTTTATATCTAGTTTTGCTTTATTTAGCGGTATCTCCTATTGATCTTTGGGTTGGATAAGCAAAGCTAGACCGATACTGCTTAACAATCTCCATCAGCTTAAAGTTAATCTCTTCTTTAACTTGTAAGTACCTGCTGTTATCCATATTATTCACAAGGTAAACCACCTGTATATGCAACGCAAAATCGCCAAAATTATCAAATGTAGCAGAACCATCCTTTGTATCGGGATGTGCCGTTAGAAAGTCTCCAATGGCTTTTACGATCAATTTAATATCCGCTGGATCTGTCTCGAAAGTTATACCGATAAAGAAATTTACTCTTCGGTAGTTTCTCAAGGTTACGTTTTCAAGTACACCATCAATCATTGCTCTGTTAGGAATAACAATTGTTGTTTTATCAGGGCTAATCAACCAGGTACTTCTAAAGCCAACCTTATCGATTGTTCCTTCAATACCATCCACTTTAACCACATCACCAACCGTAAAAGGTTTATCCAAAAATATGGTAAATGACCCTATTAGATTCTCCAGACTTTCCTTTGCTGCCAATGCGATTGCAATACCTCCAATCCCTAATCCAGTAATCAGGGTAAGGACATTGATCTCGAAAACGAAGCCTAATAGAACAAAAAAACCTAAAAAACAGATCAATGTCTTCGTCAACTCTTTTAGGAAGGGCACCAATTGATCGTCTGTTCTATTATTGGTTATGGCCGCCTTATGTTTTAATACAAAAGCGATAAAATCAATAATCCTTAAGATGATCCAGAAAATAGATAGAATGATCAGAAACAGAAAGACCTTATCCAGACAATCACCAATGGTAACTCCTGCTTTCGTTTTAGATCTATGCCACAAGACGGTATCAAGCGGATGCGTTAAATGATTGACAGCAAGGTAGATTGTGCAAAAAGAAATAAACGACTCAATAGGCTTCACCAGGAGCGACGCAAAGGTCTCTCCTTTAACCTCTTCAGCAAAGTTCTTAAAAATTTTAAAAAGACCAGAGCTAATTAGCCTGGAAACCAATCTTTTAAACAGCAGTCCAAGTAAAATAATCCCAACAAAAAAGCAATATTGCTTCACTGTATTGCCCCAGAAAATCTGTTCAAAAAATTGATTGTCCATCATAATTATACCAATTGTTTTAATGCAATTTCAAATGCTGTTTTAGATAATTGTTTGCGCTCTGGCGATTCGTCATGGATCGCTTTCATTGCTTTATAAATCACTTGAGACGCGTCAGTAAAGATCGCATCATCGCTCATTTCTACATTTCTTTGCATCAAATAAGCAAATACCCTTGCCATACCGCAGTTTGAAATAAAGTCAGGAATTACTGCACAATTGTCATCCACATGCTCCATAATGCTTCCAAAGAAAATCTCCTTATCTGCAAAAGGAACGTTTGCACCGCAGGCAATTACTTCTAAACCACCAGCGATCAACTGATCTACCTCGTCTTGTTTAACAAGCCTTGATGCTGCCGCAGGAACAAAGATCTCTGCACCTACATTCCAGATTTGCTTGCTGGCCTCCTCAAAAGAAATAAGATCCGGAGACACTAAGGTGTTTCCTACCCTGTTATTAAACAAAGCCACGATCTCTTCCTTAGTAAAGCCATCCTTATTGATTAATCCGCCAACACGGTCAATAATACCTACAATTTTGACACCATTCTGTGACAGATAATATCCTGCCGCTGCAGCAACGTTACCCCAGCCTTGAATTACTGCACTTTTACCTGCTAATTCTCCGCCCCAAATGCTATAAAAATGTGCAATTGATTCTGCCACACCGTAGCCGGTAATCATGTCTGCAACTTTATACTTTCTTTTGATATCTGGGGTATAGTTTAAATCTTCCAGCACTTTGGATACACCATAACGCAATTGACCAATCTGATGAATACGCTCATTTTCTCTAGCCTGGTAATGACCATTGATTACTCCCTCTTGTGGGTGCCATAAGCCATAATTCTCCGTGATTGGAATTACTTCATGGATCTCATCAATATTTAAATCTCCACCGGTGCCATAATAGCTCTTCAACAAAGGCATCACAGCTTTATACCAGCGCTCTAATACTTCTTTCTTTCTTGGATCAGCAGGGTCAAAGTTTATACCTGATTTAGCACCTCCGATAGGCGGGCCAGATACCGTAAACTTTACTTCCATTGTTTTGGCTAAGGATTCAACCTCTCTTTTGTCTAAACCCTTGCGCATCCTTGTACCCCCACCGGCAGCACCACCACGAAGTGAATTAATGACCACCCAGCCCTCAGCTTCAGATTCCTTATCCTTCCATTCAAAAACAATCTCAGGTCGCTTCTCTTCGAATTTTTTTAACAGTTCTTTCATTATTATATTAAGTTAGTTGGCGCAAAGATATACAAACAAAAAAACCTCACCGATATGATCGGTGAGGTTAATATATTTTTTTAAAAGAGTTAGACTCTTTTAGATTTGATACGAGCTGCTTTACCAGTCAATTCGCGCAGATAAAATAATTTCGCTCTGCGAACTTTACCGTGGCTATTCACTTCAATTTTAGCGATGTTAGGAGAGTTAATAGGGAATATACGTTCCACACCTACACCATTAGACATTTTACGAACGGTAAACGTTTCGTTTGCACCAACGCTATTACGTTGTAACACTACGCCTTGGTAAATTTGAATACGTTCTTTATTACCTTCGCGAATTTTATAGTGAACACTCACTGTATCTCCTGATTTGAATGCAGGAAACTCATTTTTTGCGATTACCTGCTCTTCAACAAATTTTACTAAATCCATGATTTTAAGCTATTAAGCCGACTTTTTGTTGTTTAAAATCGGACTGCAATATTAGGAATATTATTTTAAAAATAAAAGCCTTTTTTGTTTTTTTCCACATTCTTTAACATTTCCACAAAAATAGCGCGCAACACAACCCGCTGATCATCACTATAAAATGAAACTTATTTTTTATAAATCTAGCTTTACGCTATCTTCCGCAGCTATAAATTTCGAAAATGCGATGATTGAGCCGAACAGCATCAATTTTGCATCTTCAATTCTTAACAAAAAAATAATTAATCTTTTTTCTCCTTTTTATAGATCAAGGATTTTAAATCTGGTCCTTTGATCACCGAATTCTCCAAACCTCCCCGCTTCAGTTTAAAAAGAATCTCCATTTTTCTCACCATGGCATAAGGGATATCTGTTACATCATTCACTTTAATATTGCGGTAATTATGAAAAGTGTTTATCGAAATCTCCAATTCTTGAGGAATAATCTTTCTGGCTGCCGAATATTCAATAACGTTTAGCCCATATAAATATTCATTAATCTTATACTTATACATGTTTAATAAATTAGCTGATAGAATTAATTACTTATTCAGGCTTTCGCGCAACATAAGCTCCTTCAATGATTTACAACGCATCTCTTTATTGATGAGTTCACCTGCTTTCATTTCAAATAGCTTCTCAATCATAACAACTTTTTCATAAGGAATATCCTGCTTATCATTAGATAAAATATTTCTGTAATTATGAAATGTATTCAATGAGATTCCCAAAACTCTGGGAAGAATCTTTATGGCTTCCCTATATTGGGGTACCGGTAATCGTAATAAAAAATCATTGATCTTGTATTTTCGAGCTCTACTCATGGGGCGTAAATTTGGTTAATAATAAGTCGATTCATCTTTTGCATTAAAAACAACGGCAAAGACATAGTTTTTTAACGTGAATTTACTTAAAAAACATTCAACACCCCACAAAAAAAACAATTTATTTTTTACAATAACATAAAATTTATAGCATAAAAGCCATAAAAAAATCACAAGAGTCCTTACCACATAAAAACACAGTAAAAGAAAATCTAAGAAAGAATATTAATCTTCTAAAAGATCGGGTCTACGTGTTTGCGTACGAATTAGCGCCTGGTCATGTCGCCATTCGTTGATCTTTGCTTCATGCCCACTCAATAGAACATCAGGAACCTTATGACCCCTCCAGTCGGCAGGCCTGGTATAAACTGGTGCATCAAGCAACTCTCCCTGAAAACTATCAGACAAGGCTGAAGTCTCATCATTTAAAACCCCAGGAATTAACCGCACGATGGCGTCAACAAGCACCGCTGCCGGCAGTTCTCCGCCAGAAAGGACATAATCCCCAATTGAGATCTCCCGGGTCACAAACAGATCTCTGATGCGCTGATCAATACCTTTGTAGTGACCGCATAAAATCATGATATTCCCTTTTCCAGACAACTCGTTCGCAATAGTCTGGTTAAACGTTACCCCGTCAGGACTCATAAAGATAACCTCATCATAATCCCGCTCCGCCTTAAGCCCTTCAATGCAGCTTGCAAAGGGCTCAATGGACATCACCATGCCGCTACCACCACCGTAAGGATAATCGTCTACACTCTTTTGTTTATTGGTTGCATAATCCCTTAAATTATGTACAACAATTTCAGCTATGCCCTTTTTTTGTGCACGCTGAAGAATAGAATGAGCAAAAGGACTGATCAATAAATCAGGTAAAACAGATATAATGTCGAAACGCATCTTGTAAAGTTAAATTAATTTGACAGATAAATATCCAATAAACCCTCTGGTAAATCTACCAATAAGGTCTCTTCTTCCTCATCAATTTCAACAATCATATCCTCATTTAAAGGAAACATAATCTCTGTGCCCTTATACAAAACCGTGGCTACAAACTGTTGGGGATATTCATTAACTTCAATAATTTCACCAAGCTCTCCCTGCGTCTCATCCGAAACGGTAAAGCCTTTAAGATCAAAATAATGAAACTCCTCGTCAGAACGATCTGGCATTTTAGACAATGGCAAATAGATTTTCTTTTTCACCAAAGCCTGAGCCTTATCTATATGATCTACATCATCGAAATAGAAATTGCCTGTATTGTTGTTTTGCAACTTACAGGATGACACAAAAAACGGGACCATTTTACCATTTATCTCTGCAAAAACCACATCCAAGTCCAATAATTCTGGTTCATCATATTCAAAAAACAATTGAACTTCACCTTTTAATCCCTTAGTCTTGGTAATATACCCTATGTAAAACGCTTCTTCTTGTGTCATATCTACTTAAAATAAAAATAGCGAAGAATTCATTTTCATGAAATTTCTTCGCTATCCATTAGCATAAAAAAATGATTATGCTTCTTCTTCTTTGCTTTCTTCAGCAGCAGGAGTCGCCTCTTCAGTAGCCGGAGCTTCTTCAGTTGCAACAGGAGCCTCAGCAGCAGGAGTTTCTTCAACAGCTACATCTTCTTCAGCAACAACTTCTTCTACAACTGGTGCATTTTTAATAGCAAGAGCAGCAGCACGATCAGCATTTTTCTTGCTTTCAGCAGCTAAAGCAGCTTTTCTAACTTCATCTTTAGATTTAGTTAAGCCATCTTTTTTGCCTTCAATACGTCCGTCTTTTGCAGTTAACCACTCAGCGAATTTAACTTCAGCTTGTTCAGCAGTTAATGCTCCTTTTTTAACACCACCTTCTAAGTGTTTTTTGTATAAAACACCTTTGTAAGAAAGGATAGCACGACAAGTATCCGTAGGTTCAGCACCTTTGTTTACCCAGTCTAAAGTTTTATCGAAATTAAGGTCGATAGTAGCAGGATTGGTATTTGGGTTGTAAGAACCTAAACGCTCAATAAATTTACCATCTCTTGGTGAACGGGAATCCGCTACCACTACGTGGAAAAAAGGTTTCCCTTTTTTACCGAATCTTTGCAATCTGATTTTAGTTGCCATTTCTTCTTTTTGTTTATGTATTCAACATAGTTCCCGGAGCTTCGTGCTTGCGGGGATGCAAAAGTAAGTAAAATACTAATGATTAACAAGATGCAATAATTTTAAATTCAATTAACAGAACTATTCCATGATTTAAAGATATTTGAGAAAAACAAAATCACATGAGAATAGCCATTGACATGGATGAAGTGTTAGCTGATCCCTTAAGTAAATTCATTAAACTGTATAATCGCGACTATGGTGTGCCTTTGGATCTTATTGTTAATCCTGGCAACGAAATCTACCATCACGTTCCTGAGCATGCTAACAACAAATGGTTTGACTATATTAATGAAAAGGGCTTTTTTAGAGACCTCCCTGTGATTGAAGGCAGTATTGAGGCCGTTAAGAAACTCCAGGAAAATAATGATGTGTATATCGTTTCAGCAGCAACGGAATTTAGAAATTCATTAGAGGATAAAATAGACTGGCTAGCCGACCATTTCCCCTTTATAAGTTGGAAAAACATCATATTCTGCGGAGACAAAATTGTCAACGTAGATATAATGATAGACGATCGCATTAAAAACTTTCATGGTTTTAATGGTAGAAAGCTATTGTTTTCTTCCCCGCACAATATGCTGATTACCGGTTACGAACGCGTTGACACCTGGCAGCAGGTACTAGAGAAATTGTCGTAATTACTGTAACATTTCCCATTTCTATCGATCAAATCTTAAAAAATATCCATATGCTGATTACAACAACAAATACAATAGAAGGCAAAAAAATAGTCAAATATATTGGCCTTGTTAGTGGCGAAACCATCATTGGCGCCAATATTTTTAAGGACCTTTTTGCCGGAATCCGCGATATCGTTGGCGGAAGATCCGGATCATACGAACAAGTATTGAGGGAAGGAAAAGATACTGCAGTAAATGAAATGCAACAATATGCTGCAGCAATGGGAGCTAACGCCATAATTGGCGTTGATCTTGATTACGAAACCGTAGGAAGCGGTGGCAGTATGCTCATGGTAGCCGCAACAGGTACCGCAGTAATTATTGAATAAATAGTAAAGGCCCTTTAAAGGGCCTTTTTTATAATGATAATATCTCTACGAGTTTCAACCAAGCAGGACTTACCTCCTGGGCATCTATATGCTTTATTGCATGATCAAAACGAGTAAACACCAGCTCTCTATTTACTTGCCCAACCATCACTCCAGATTGGCCATTCAAAACGCCTTCAACAGCAGCAACCCCAAACCGGCTTGCCAAAACACGATCCATACAACTTGGCTTTCCTCCACGCTGAATATGTCCCAAAACAGAAACTCTGATATCGTAATTCGGAAATTTCTTTTTCAAAACCTCTCCGACATTAAACGCTCCACCAACTTCATCTCCTTCGGCTACAACTACAATTTTAGAAGCCTTATCCTTACGTCCACTTTCTAAACGTGTAATCAATCCTTCCACACCCATATTGGCTTCAGGAATAAGAATGGCCTCTGCACCTACACCAATTCCGCTTCTTAAGGCGATCAAGCCCGAATCTCTTCCCATCACCTCAACGATGAAAAGTCGGTCATGTGATTCAGCGGTGTCTCTAATCTTATCTACAGCATTTACAACGGTATTAATCGCTGTATCATAGCCAATCGTAAAATCCGTTCCCTGTAAATCGTTATCTATGGTTCCCGGTAGACCAACAACTGGAAAATCAAACTCACTTGTAAATAAGTTTGCCCCTGTAAATGTACCATCTCCACCAATTACAATTAACGCATCTACCCCATGTTTTAATAACTGCGCATGGGCTTGCTCACGTCCTTCCTTGGTACGAAAAGCATCACTACGCGCTGTTTTTAAAATTGTTCCTCCTCGTTGAATAATGTTGGCTACGGATTTTCTGTTCATCTCAATAAAATCTCCATGAACCAAGCCCTCATATCCTCTTAAAATTCCTGTAACCTGTAAATCATAATAAATTGCCGCTCTAACAACTGCCCTAATGGCAGCATTCATTCCAGGAGCATCGCCACCTGAAGTTAATACTCCAATATTTTTTATTTTATTCATTTAGTTTCTAAGCCGATTAAACAATGGTAATACAAGGCCGTGAAAATAGCTATAATCTTTAAATGTTGTTTAAAAATTCTACTTCTTTAAAATTATACTGCTTTTCTGCGCCCTCCGACAGAATCACAAGCAAACCAGTATCCGTTACTGTAGTAATCACTCCCTCGAAGATCTTCCCATCCTGTCGAAATAGCGCCTTTTGGCTAAATTTATACAATCCATTAAGGTAATTTTCCTGCAAAGAATTAAGGTTTCCCGATTTTAATTTCAGGTACTGACCCTCAATATGGCTGCAAATTTGCCCCAGAAGCTCAATTAAATTAACATCCCGTTGTAAAATTTTACCCATTGAAGTTGGCCTGTTTAACAGTCTCAAATCAAAATCCAACTGGTTTACATTAATTCCAACGCCTATGATACTTGCCTTATATTTATTTCCAGATAAAATATTTTCTATTAAAATACCACCTAGTTTCTGATCATTATAGTACAAATCATTCGGCCATTTTATTTTAAGAAAATCCCCCAAAAAAGCCGTCAGCGCTTCTCTAATACCTACGCTTACAGCCATATTGAGAAGAAACTGCCTACTTATAGGCAAGAAAGAAGGGCTAAGATAAACACTAAAAGTAAGGTTCAATCCGGGGGTCGCATACCAGGTGTTGTTCTGTTGCCCACGACCTGCAAACTGGTTATCTGCCATAATAACAGTTCCTTCGGGTAATGGCTCGGAATTTGAGACTATTGCCTTTAAAAAGTTATTAGTAGAATCGACTTCGGGTAATCTGATCAAATTTTGACCAACAAATAATGTTGGAAAAGTGTTATTTTGCAAGTGTTGATTGTATATTTGTTATATCAAAATTAAAATATTTTAATGATAAAAAAGAAAATTGGAAACCTTTCTACATACCTCTCAGAGATAGCTGTACACGGCATCCAGGAAAAAAAAGGACACGACATAGTAAGGTTAGACTTAAGAGAATTGAACAGCTCTGTTTCTGATTACTTTATCATCTGCAATGCAGATTCTGCTACCCAGGTAAAAGCAATTGCCGATAGCGTAGAAGAAGAAATCTATAAAAAAACGCAAACTAATCCATGGAGAAAAGAAGGTATGGATCATGCCGACTGGATCATTCTTGATTATTTTGACGTTGTAGTTCACATTTTTAAAACTGAAAAGCGCGAATTTTATGGAATCGAAGACCTGTGGGGAGATGCCCAGTCTACTTCCTATCAAAGCGCCTAATCATTCACCCCTACTTTTGATTTAACGATGAAAGAGAATCCGAATACGAAACCCAAGTTGATAAAGAGAGTCCCGAATATTCCCAAAAAACCTCAAAAAGGTTCAAAATTTAATATCTTCTGGGTATATGCCGCTATTATTTTAGGCCTGATTTTATTACAGTTCCTATTTAGTGGTGATACTGCAAAAACCATCCCTTACCGCACATTTGAAACTCAAATGCTGGCGCCTGGCGATGTAGATAAATTGATTGCCTACAAACATGAAGATTTAGTTAAAGTTGAAGTATTCATTAAAAAAGACAAGCTAAAAGAAGCTAAATATAAGCCGTATTTAGGCAAAAACAGCTTTGGCAATGCTGATGGCCCTCTTGTTTACTTCAATGCCGGTTCTTTTGACCAGCTAAGTAAAGATTTGAAAGAATCTCAGAAAGATGTCGCTCCTGAGCAACAGATACAGCCTGATATACAAACCAGACAGAGTTCTTTTAACTCTTGGTTCTTAACGATCATCTTACCTGTTTTGTTATTCATCGGCTTCTGGATATTTATCATGCGCCGTATGGGCGGTGGTGCTGGCGGTGGCGGTGGACAGATCTTCAATATTGGAAAATCAAAAGCCACACTGTTTGATAAAGAAAGCCAGGTAAATGTTACTTTTAACGATGTAGCTGGTCTTGAAGAAGCCAAACAAGAGGTAATGGAGATCGTCGACTTCCTTAAAAACCCTAAAAAATATACCAATCTGGGTGGTAAAATCCCTAAAGGAGCCCTACTTGTAGGCTCTCCTGGTACTGGTAAAACCTTGTTAGCTAAAGCTGTTGCAGGCGAGGCGCAAGTACCATTCTTCTCCCTTTCGGGGTCAGACTTCGTAGAGATGTTTGTTGGGGTTGGTGCATCACGTGTTCGTGATTTGTTTAAGCAAGCTAAAGATAAAGCACCTTGTATCATCTTTATTGATGAGGTAGATGCAATCGGGCGTGCACGTGGCAAAAACAGCATGATGGGCGGTAATGATGAGCGTGAGAATACATTAAACCAACTATTGGTTGAAATGGATGGTTTTGGTACAGATTCAGGAATCATTATTCTTGCGGCAACCAACCGTCCTGACGTATTAGACTCAGCTTTATTGAGACCAGGACGTTTTGACAGACAAATATCTATTGATAAACCCGATTTGGTTGGTCGTGAGCAGATCTTCAAAGTTCACCTTAAACCTATTAAAACCGACGAGGTTGTAGATGCCAAAAAGCTTTCTGCTCAAACTCCAGGATTTGCAGGTGCTGAAATTGCAAACGTTTGTAACGAAGCCGCATTAATCGCTGCACGTCGCAACAAAGACTTTGTTGACATGCAAGATTTTCAGGATGCTATTGACCGTGTTATTGGTGGTTTAGAGAAGAAAAACAAAATCATCTCTCCAGAAGAGAAACGAATTGTTGCATATCATGAAGCCGGACACGCTATTGCAGGTTGGTTCCTTGAGCATGCCGATCCATTGGTAAAAGTATCTATCGTTCCACGTGGTGTTGCTGCATTAGGTTACGCACAATACTTGCCTAAAGAACAATTCTTATACACTACAGAGCAGTTAACTGACGGTATGTGTATGACCATGGGTGGACGTGTTGCAGAAGATATCGTCTTCGGTAAAATATCTACTGGTGCACAAAACGATTTAGAGCGCATTACCAAATTAGCTTATGCTATGGTAACGATCTACGGAATGAACAGTACCATTGGTAATATATCCTTCCACGATCCTCAAAACGAATACAACTTTAACAAGCCATATTCTGAAAAAACGTCAGAAATGATTGACCATGAAGTTCGTCTATTGATCGCTGAGGTATATACCAGAACTAAGGCATTATTGAATGATAAAAGAGATGGTTTAGAAAAACTAGCTCAAAAATTAATTGAAAAAGAGATTCTTTTCCAAGCTGATTTAGAAGAAATTTTAGGTAAACGTCCTTTTGATAACCGAACTACTTACGACGAATTTGTAAATGGTACAGGTGATCAGAAACCTGCTGCCAAAGGTTTATTACATGATGGTGTTGGCGATAATGCTACACCGATCACGCCAGCTAATACAGAGTCTTAATCACAATATTTATGGGGCTGCCGTTTCTTCAGAGAGACGGCAGCAAATCCATTTTTTATGCAAGAAAACATTTCTTCAAAAGAGCTCATGCTAAAAAAGATAAGAAAGGCCCTTCTGGAAAGAAGAGACAACCCTTATCCTAATTTAGAGGACACCCCTCTATATACAGAGCAAGAAGACCACAGAGAATATCCGGAAATTTTATTTGCAGAACAACTTACCGCTGTTTCCGGCAATTTCATTTACTGTGAAAATGGAATAGAATTTATTGAGAATATCCTCCAGCTGGCAGAGAAATTTAACTGGAGAAAAATATACTGCTGGGAGCCGGAATTACAAGACCTGCTGGCCACCTATGAATTCCCCTTTTATCAGACCGATAAAGACTTCGAAATGGCCGAGGTGGGTATAACCCTATGCGAAGCCTTAATTGCCCGCAATGGCTCTGTAATGGTCTCCAATCAAAATGCTGCTGGTCGTAGACTAAGCATCTTTCCCCACCATCATATTGTAATTGCGCGTAGCGGACAAATGGTCATGGATTTAAAAGACGCATTTAAAATCATAAAAGATAAATATGGAAGTCAAATTCCATCAATGATCAGCACCATCACCGGACCAAGCAGAACAGCCGATATTGAGAAAACTTTAGTACTCGGCGCTCATGGACCTAAAGAATTATTCGTATTTTTAGTTGACGATTTTTCTTAATCTAAATTATTTACTCTAATTTTATACTGTACACCAAAACAGTATACGGTTCAAAATGGGCATTAAAACAAACTTACACTCAGTTATTACGGGTACCGGAAGCTTTATTCCACAAAATGTTATCTCAGGAAATGCCTTTTTAAACGCTTCTTTTTACGACAATGGCGTTAAACTTGACAAAGAAAACAGTGAAATAATTAGTAAATTCTCAGAAATTACAGAAATAAATGAACGTCGTTATATTGATGACAATCAAGTCAGCAGTAACATTGCTGCAATTGCTGCTCAACGGGCAATTGACGACGCCAAAATAGATAAAGAAAGCCTTGACCACATCATCTTTTGCCATAATTTTGGCGATGTAAAAATTGGCAGTAACCGCATGGATATTCTTCCATCTCTAGCGGCTAAAATCAAACAAGCATTACAGATAGAAAATCCGGACTGCGTAGCCTACGACCTTATTTTTGGTTGTCCAGGCTGGGTACAAGGAGCTATACAGGCTAATTACCTCATCCAAAGCGGCGATGCAAGACGCGTAATGGTTATCGGAGCAGAAACGCTCTCCAGAATCATTGATGCGCATGATCGCGATAGCATGATCTTCGCCGATGGTGCTGCGGCTGTCATTTTTGAAGCTCAGGAAGACGATGAACCCCTTGGGATTATTGCCCATAAAACACAAACACATGCCGTTACACACGGCTCATTACTTGTGATGGGGAAAAGTAACAATCCAGAAGAAAAAGGTGACAATGCCTACCTAAAAATGAACGGGCGCAAGCTTTATGAGTTTGCTGTAATAAACGTTCCTCAGGTTGTAAAAATGGCTATTGATAAGGCAGGAATAAGCATTCAAGACATTAAGACCGTTTTTATTCACCAGGCTAACGGAAAAATGGATACCGCCATCATGAAACGTGTATTTAAGCTATATGATTTAGATACTGTTCCAGAAAATTTGGTTCCAATGACCATTTCCTGGCTTGGAAATAGCTCTGTAGCCACCATACCTACCCTACTCGATTTGGTACGAAAAGGCTTAGTTGAGGGCTATAAAGTAAATAAAGGCGAGTATGCCTTATTCACTTCTGTAGGTGCCGGTATGCATATCAATGCATTTGTTTACCGTTTCTAAGGCAATTTATCCTAGACTTTATTTACTACAATAAAAAACTTAACCATAAAAAAGGGTCAGATGCTTCATCTGACCCTTTTTTATACGTTATAACTTTTTAAACTGACGCTACTTCTTGAGTAAGCGCTTCATCTACTAAAATTCTTCCGCAATGTTCGCAAACAATGATTTTCTTACGTTGACGAATATCCAACTGACGTTGAGGTGGAATCTGGTTGAAACATCCTGAACATGAATCACGATCAATAGTTACTACTGCTAAACCGTTATTTGCATTTCCTCTTAATCTGTTATAAGCAATCAAAAGACGCTCATCAATTAAAGTTTCTGCTTTCTCGGCTTTCTTAACCAACCCTTGCTCATCTTTTTCCGTCTCAGCAGTAATCGTCTCCAACTCTCCTTTTTTAATCTCAAGATCTTTTCTTCTTGATTCTAAATCAGCGAGTGCTTTATCATAAATCTCAGTTTTTTGAGCTATATCGAATCCGAATTCTCTGATCTTCTTCTCACAAACCTGAATCTCAAGCGTTTGTATTTCAACCTCTTTTGTCAAGGCATCATACTCACGGTTGTTTTTAACATCCTTTAATTGAGTTTCATATTTTTTGATCAGGTTTTGAGCATCCTTGATCATATTTTTACGCGTTACAATGGCATCCTCAGTATCATCCAATTCGCCTTTGAATTTTTGTATACGTGTTTCCAGACCTGCAACATCATCTTCTAAGTCGGCAACTTCCATTGGCAATTCACCACGGATCTGACGTATTTTATCAATTTGAGTATGCAGGGTTTGTAATTCGTATAAAGCTTTTAGCTTTTGCTCTACAGTTTGTTCCATTAAATGAAATAATTTATGGGGTTTGTGTTATGCTCCGTTAAACGGATTGCAAAGTTAGGAAATTTTTCTTGAATAATATCTATCAACAAATCAGATGTAAATTGTTCACTTTCAAAGTGTCCGATATCTGCGATCACTATTTTTTCGTCTGCATCAAAAAACTCATGGTATTTAAAATCTGCAGTTACAAATGCATCGGCTCCGGCAGCAATGGCTTCTTTCAGCAAAAAGCTTCCAGAACCACCACAAACGGCTACTTTTCTGATCTTTTTGGGCAATAAACGAGTATGTCGAATAACCGTTGCATCCATGTTATGCTTTACCAAACGCAAAAATTCAGATCCTTCAAGCGCCTCTTCTAACCAACCGATCATCCCGGCACCCACGGTCCCGAGTTTATTATCTAAGGCATAAATATCGTAGGCAACCTCTTCATATGGATGACTCTCTAATAGTGCTACGAGTACTTTTCGTTCATCCTGAACCTTAAAAATGGTCTCCAGCCTAACTTCTCGTTCCTGATGTAATATGCCTGGCTCTCCAACAAAAGGGTTAGTATCCTCATCTCCTTTAAAAGTCCCATACCCTTCCGTGTTAAAACTGCATTCGCTATAATTCGAAATGTCACCTGCTCCAGCGGCGAATAATGCTTCTCTTAGCTCATCTGCGTGTGCAACTGGACAAAAAGTAACCAACTTCTTTAAAAGTGATCCTTTAGGGCTAAGTATTTTGGTGTTTTTTAAACCTAATCTATTGCAAATTACCCCGTTCACTCCGTGCTGTACATGATCCAGGTTGGTATGTATGGCATACAAAGCAATGTTGTTTCTAATTGCTTTTAGTACTACACGCTCCACATAAGTTTTGCCCGTAATCTTTTTCAGTCCTTTAAAAACGATTGGATGATGGGTGATAATCAGGTTGCAATTGTGCAAAATTGCCTCATCTACGACACTCTCAATACAATCTAAAGCAACCAGAGCGCCCCGTACCTCCTCATTCGGATCCCCAACTATCAAGCCCGAATTATCATAATCCTCCTGGTAATTTAAAGGCGCAAATGCCTCCAAATGCTTTATTAAAATCGACAACCTCATATTCACTAAATATACGATAGATTTTAATTATTGAATATTTCCCATTTTTACCATTTGCAGGCTATCGAAAACCATCCGTTGGTTATATTCGTAAGCCAGACTCTTATGGTTAACCAGGTCAATGATCGTACCAATAAAGCACAAACCTACGGTAAAAAAGTACAACACACCCATCCCGATTTGGTTTGTCAAAAAACGAGGTAATCCCGGTACAAAAAATCCGAGGATACAATACAATATCATATCATCAGGGTTTCTTCTTTTACTTCCATAAATCATTAAAAAACCTCTTAACTGTTGTTCGCTAAATCCTGTAGTTGCACTTTGCAAATACGAATATTCCTGCGGCGTAATGCCCGGCAGCGACATAAATGGTGAATCAAACATATCTTTCTTCCTTATATTTTAAGTTCAATACTTTTTTACTTTTCAAATTCATTTTAATCAGCGTGAGGATCCTGCTGCACAAAATCAGCAATGCAGGTACTCCAAACCAATGCTGCTTAAAACTTTCCCCAAAATCGCCTTGCAACAAATATGCAATAGACCGTCCTATCCCACATCCTGGGCACCAGGTGAACCCCATGTTCGCCAAAGGACATAATGTAAAATGTGGTCCTGTTCCATGGTCATGTACATTGGCCGTAGCCAGCAATAGTAAAGCTGTTATCCAAAAGATCAATTCAAAAGGCAAACGTTTTACTATTTTCATCATACAAAACTTGTCAATTCGTTAAAGATATACACTTCCGCTTAAAACAAGCTTCAAAACCAGCGGATGTGCATAAAATTATCCTTCTTTTCGAGCTTTCTAACTTTAGATCAATTGGTTGAAACTTTGTTACATTTAAAGCCCGTCATAAACCTTACATTTGTGATGTGAACATTCGCGACCTGATCAACAGATACAAAACAGATGAGCGCATTGTAGCATTGGCAAAAGCCCTTAACGCGGGCAAAGGCACCAAACTTCAGCTTAAAGGCTTAGTGGGTTCTGCCGATGCAACAATTGCAGTGGCTACTTATTTCCTATTACATAAGCCACAATTATTTATACTTCCAGACCGGGAAGAAGCCTCGTATTTCCTTGCGGATTTGGAAAGCATACTCGATATAGAGGTATTGCTTTTCCCTTCATCCTTCCGTAAAGCTTTCGATTTCACCCAGGTTGATACCGCCAATGTATTGGCTCGTGCAGAGGTTTTAAATGAATTAAATCACCATTCCGAATATGGAAAGATTGTGGTTTCTTACCCCGAAGCCATCGCCGAAAAGGTGATAGATCGCGCTGTACTCGAAAAAAACACGCTTGAAATTAGCTTAAATGCTAAGTTGGGTATTGATTTCATCAACGAGTTTTTATTCGATTATGATTTTAACAGAACAGATTTTGTATACGAGCCCGGACAGTTTTCTATCCGTGGTGGTATTGTCGACATCTTTTCGTTCTCCCATGATCTCCCTTACCGCATAGAGTTTTTTGGTGATGTAGTAGAAAGCATTCGAACCTTTGAAATAGAAAGTCAGCTTTCTGTCGAAGATGTAAAAACACTCACAATCATCCCCAATGTGCAGTCTAAATACCTCACAGAAAACAACATCAGCATACTTGATTATATAGAAAAAGATACCCAGCTGTGGTTTAAAGATGTCGAATTCACCTTGGATGTCGTTAAAAGCGGATATAAAAAAGCCGTTGAACTTTGGAAAGCCCTTCCGGCAAAAGAAAAGCAGGAAAATCAAGACTGGATAGACCCCAAATTTTCTTTTACAGATGAGAAAATGATGGGGGATATGTTCCAGGATTTCGCCCTGATTGAATTTGGCAAGCAGTTTTTCTATAAAACCGAACATGTTTTTCAGTTCGAGACCAAGCCACAGCCTTCCTTCAACAAAGACTTCAACTTACTGATTCACAACCTTAAAGAGAACGAAAAGCAAGGCTTACACAACTTTATATTCAGCTCATCGACCAAGCAAACCGAGCGTTTATACGCTATATTGGACGATATTGACAAAACAGCCAAGTTTACCCCAATAAATATTCCACTTAGAGAAGGTTTTATTGATGCCCAGCAAAAACTGGCTTTTTATACCGACCACCAAATATTTGATCGTTTTTACAAGTACAAGCTAAAAAGAGGTTATCAGCGAAGTCAGGCCATTACCCTAAAAGAGCTGAGAGACCTTAAGCCGGGGGATTTTGTAACCCATATAGACCATGGTATTGGTAAATATGCTGGTCTGGAAAAAGTAGAAGTAAATGGTAAAACTCAGGAAATGATTCGGTTAGTTTATGCCGACAACGATCTACTGTATGTAAATATCAACTCCTTAAACCGGATTGCAAAATACAGCGGCAAGGATGGCACAGCGCCAAAAATGAATAAACTAGGTACCGAAGCCTGGGATAAACTGAAAAAAAACACTAAAAAAAAAGTTAAAGACATTGCCCGTGATCTGATTAAGCTCTATGCTTTAAGAAAATCACAGGTAGGAACAGCCTTTAGTCCGGATGGATACCTTGAAACTGAACTGGAAGCTTCATTTATTTATGAAGACACCCCAGATCAGGAAAAAGCGACCAGCGATGTAAAAAAGGATATGGAAGCGCCACATCCAATGGATAGGCTAGTGTGCGGTGATGTAGGCTTTGGTAAAACCGAAATTGCCATCAGAGCTGCTTTTAAAGCCGTTGCAAATGGCAAACAGGCTGCAGTGCTGGTACCAACCACAATTTTAGCGCTACAGCATTTTAAAACCTTTTCAGCACGTTTAAAAGATTTCCCATGTACTGTCGACTATATCAACCGTTTTAAAACCAATAAACAAATTAAAGAAACCCTGGCCAAACTGGCCGAAGGTAAGGTGGATATCGTTATTGGCACACACCGCTTGCTTAGTAAGGACGTGAAATTCAAAGACCTGGGCATCATGATTATTGATGAAGAGCAGAAATTTGGAGTAACTTCAAAAGAAAAATTACGGGCATTAAGAGTGAATGTAGATACGCTAACCCTTACTGCAACACCAATACCACGTACTTTACATTTCTCTTTAATGGGCGCACGCGATTTGTCCATCATGAGTACGCCACCACCAAACAGGCAGGCCGTAAATACCGAACTGCACGTTTTTAACGATAAACTAATCCAGGAATCTGTGCAATTTGAGTTGGACAGGGGTGGACAAGTATTTTTTATTCATAACCGCGTTAACGATCTACCGCAATTGGGTGGATTGATTAAAACTTTGGTACCTAAAGCACGCATCGGTATAGCTCATGGCCAGTTAGACGGGGATCAGCTGGAAGATGTAATGCTTGATTTCATCAATGGAGAAAAGGATGTACTAGTAGCCACAACCATTATCGAGGCTGGTTTGGACATTCCAAATGCCAATACCATCATCATCAACCATGCCCATATGTTTGGCTTAAGCGATTTGCACCAAATGAGGGGCAGGGTAGGCCGATCCAATAAAAAAGCCTTCTGCTATTTGCTAAGTCCTCCATTATCAACCCTTACTTCAGAAGCACGTAAACGCCTTAGCGCTATTGAAGAGTTTTCAGACCTTGGGAGCGGCTTTAATATTGCAATGAGGGATTTAGATATCCGAGGTAGTGGAAACCTCTTAGGAGCAGAGCAAAGTGGCTTTATTGCTGAAATAGGGTTCGAAATGTACCACAAGATTTTAGATGAAGCCATTCAGGAGTTAAAAACCGATGAGTTTAAGGACCTCTTTAAAGACGAACCTTTACGCCCATTTGTGAATTATACCCAGGTAGACACGGATCTGGAACTCTACATTCCTGATGATTACGTAACCAATATCACTGAAAGATATAACCTATATACAGAGCTTTCTAAGATTGAAAATGAAACACAATTAAAAGCCTTTGAACTTTCCTTAAAAGATCGTTTTGGCCCAGTTCCTGAGCCTGTAAAGACCATGTTGAGTGTGCTAAGGTTACAATGGGTAGCTAAAAAACTTGCTTTCGAAAAACTAAGTTTCAAAAAGGGAATCTTACGCGGCTATTTCATTACCGATAAACAATCGGCATTCTTTGATTCAGTAATGTTCAATAAAATATTGCACTTTGCACAAATCCATCCGCGTCTATGTAACCTTAAAGAGGTTAAAGACTCCTTGCGCATTGCTTTCGACAACCTGAAAACCGTTGATGAGGCCGTAGAAATGCTCGAAATGGTAGCCAACTAAATCCCTTAAAATGAACCCACAGCTTTTACAAGACCTCGTTACAATGCAAATGCCTTTTGGTAAATACAAAGGTCGAATTATATGTGATTTACCCGAATCTTATCTCGTATGGTTTCATCAGGAGGGGTTTCCTCCCGGTAAACTAGGTGAAATGATCGCCACACTATATGAAATCAAATTAAATGGGCTAGAATACTTATTACAGCCTTTAAAGAAAAAGAAGTATTAATTAAGGATCAGGTACAAATAGGCATAAACTACCGGAGCGGCAATTAAAAGTCCGTCAAAACGATCTAAAAAGCCCCCATGACCCGGTAATATGTTTCCTGAATCTTTTACATTCAGACTCCGTTTAAGCATCGATTCTACCAGATCTCCCAATGTACCAAAACAAACAATCAATACTGCCATTCCACCAAATACCAACGGGCTGATTTCCGTAAAGAATAAAGAGATTATGTAAGATACGAGTACACTGGTAAATACACCACCAAAAAAGCCTTCCCATGATTTCTTAGGTGAATGACGCTCAAATAAGCGTGTTTTACCAAACTTAACCCCAAAAAGATATTGACCGGTATCACTGGCCCAAAGCATCAATAAAAAGGATAGGGGTAAATGAAAATTATATTCTGCCTGATTTTGTATAAACCCTAAGGAATAAAAAAAACAAAAAGGTACTGTAACGTAAATAAAGCCAACAAATGTGTAGGAAATATTAGAAAAAGGGATCTTCTCCTTTTTATACAATTCACTGATAAATACAGAGAAAATCAAAGGTACAATCAGTAACATAAACTTCGTTTCGAACTGTAACAGGTGATAGCCAGCAGTCATTAAAAATATCAATGCTGCAGCAAACAACGCAATGTTTCTATGCGGTCTGATACCCGCAGTTTTGATCATATTAAAGAACTCTAGCAAAGCTGCAAGACTCAAAATCAAGTAAAAAAAAGTAAAAGTATAGCCCCCTAAAAAGATAGAGCCCAACATCACAATGGTAAAGAAAAAAGCAGTTATTGCCCTCGTTTTCATTCTGTTTTATTTTTAAAGTATCGGAATAGCAAAAAAGTTAATATTGCACTGATTACATAACCATACCAGGCTATATCCAGGGATTTATCAGCTTCCGACAAAGGTATATTGTTTTTTTGCATATACCATGCAGCACAAACCGCATATCCATTATTTATAAAATGACCAACTATAGCATACCACAAACTGCCACTCCAAAAATAAAGGTAACCAAAGGCTGCACCTAAGAAAAATCGTGGCAAAAAACCATAAAACTGCATGTGAATAGCGCTGAATATGAAGGCCGCAAACCAAATGGCCAAATGCGGATTTCTATACATACGACCTAATGTACGCTGCAGTCCAGCTCTAAACATCAGTTCCTCAGCGATAGCAGGTAACAGAGCAATCATACCAATATTGATAATAAACACCCCAATATTATTCATTTTCAAAAGCGATTTGGTAGTTTCTGTCCCCTGATCCTCAGCATTCTTCATCCATCTTTCAATACCTTTAAGAGCATCTGGAAATACCATTTTTTGATTTAGCTGAGTTACCCAATCCAAAACTGGTACAGCACAAACCATCATCAACAAAACAATAAACAATAATTCCGCCTTAGGTCTTTTAAAACCATAAAACACATTCAGCTTTTGTCCTTCTGTTTTAGCGAGTAAAACGGTAGGGACTATAAAAAGACCAATTTGCTGAGCAGTTAACATCATTCTTTGAGCAGGCAAATAATAGGGGTTACTACTTGTCATCCAACTCAAATCCTTTAAAATACTTCCACCATATTGAAAATATATCAGCGCAAGTGCTACAATTGATACTGCAACCAAGCCAACAATAGCGTAAAAAACAAGCATCAACAGCTGCAAAAAAGGGCCATTCTCTTCCTTCATGTTTTGTATGGAGTTCATTATTTGTAATATTTGTACCTTTGTGGCGTTAATTTTGGCTTGAAGATAGAGAAATGTCGGTAAAGATAGGAAATATTGATCTGGGAGAATTCCCTTTATTGCTTGCTCCGATGGAGGATGTAAGCGACCCACCTTTCCGTTTTGTATGTAAACAAAGCGGCGTGGATATGATGTACACCGAATTTATATCCTCGGAGGGCTTAATCAGGGACGCTGCAAAAAGCCGAGCCAAGCTCGATATTTTCGAATATGAACGACCAATCGGAATCCAAATATTTGGTAGTGAGATTGATCATATGCGCGAAGCAACTGAAATTGCTACGCTTGCCGGACCTGATTTAATGGACATCAATTACGGCTGCCCAGTTAAACAAGTTGCCTGTAAAGGAGCCGGTTCTGCATTATTACAAGATATTGACAAAATGGTAAAAATGACAGAAGCTGTTGTTAAAGCCACCCATTTACCCGTAACTGTTAAAACCAGATTAGGATGGGATGATACAACCAAAAATGTGGAAGAAGTTGCTGAGCGTCTACAAGATATAGGCATACAAGCATTAACCATTCATGGCCGTACCAGAGCACAATTGTACAAGGGACAAGCAGATTGGACATTGATCAGGGAGATTAAACGTAATCCAAGAATTAAGATTCCTATTTTTGGCAATGGAGATGTAGATAGTATTCAAAAAGCAGCAGATTGGCGCCTTGAATATGAGATTGATGGTATTATGATCGGTAGAGCGGCCATTGGATATCCATGGATATTCAGAGAGATAAGGCACTTCTTTAATACTGGCGAAATTTTAGCCGGACCAACTATTGAAGAACGTGTGTCCGTATGCAGAACACATTTCGAAAAATCAATTGCATGGAAAGGACCAAGGGTGGGTATTTTTGAAATGAGAAGACATTACGCAAACTATTTTAAAGGAATACCAGACTTTAAAACCTATAGAATGCAATTGGTAAAAGAAGAAAATATAGATACTATTCATAGTATTTTAGACGAAATAGCAGATAAATATCAACATGTTTTCACCAATGGTGAAATGGCCTGATTTTTGAAAACTATTTATTAAATGATAAGTTAAAATGGTTACTGCTATTACACTAGGCGTTAAGATTTCGGTAGAAACAACTTACCAGGAAGAACATTCTAATCCAGGTACCGGACACTTCTTGTTCGCGTACCGAATTACTATTGAGAATTTAACAGATTACACTGTTCAGTTGAAAAGAAGACAGTGGTTTATTTTCGACTCTAATGGCTCACAAAGAGACGTTGAAGGCGAAGGTGTAGTAGGAGAGCAGCCAATAATTGAGCCTGGTCAAAGACACTCTTATGTCTCTGCATGTAATTTGAATACAGATATGGGTAGTATGAGTGGAAATTACCTCATGCATAGGGAAGCCGATAACTCAGATTTTATTGTAGATATTCCAAAATTCGAACTGATTGTCCCTTATCGCTTAAATTAGCTTACTTACTTCTTCCAAATAGGACAGAGGTATAGTAAAATAGATTTGCCAATGCACCTAACGCGGCTATTACATACGTCATAGCTGCCCACCAGAGGGCGTCTTTAGCCTGACTATGTTCTTCAGTAGTATACAATACTTCTTTGTTGTTTTTTAACCACAATAGCGCCCTTTTACTCGCGTCAAACTCTACCGGTAAGGTGATAATACTAAATACAGTAATTAGGGCAAGACCGGCAACACCTATACCCAATACGATAGGATTAAAAGTAAATGCAATTAACAAAACACCTAAAATAAGTACCCATTGCATTAAATTTGAAGTAATGCTAACCACCGGTACCATATTAGACCTCAATTTTAACCAATGGTAAGATCTTGCATGTTGCACAGCATGCCCACATTCATGTGCAGCTACAGCAGCAGCGGCAACACTTCTTCCATAAAAAACATCTGTACTTAGATTTACGGTCTTATCTTCAGGATTATAATGATCAGATAAAGCTTTATCCGTACTCATCACTTTTACATCAAATATTCCATTATCACGCAACATTTTCTCCGCCACTTCCTTTCCCGAAAACTCTGAATTTAACTGCATTTCGGCATATTTTGAAAACCTATTTCTAAATCGCCACTGCACAAACATGCTAACTATCAGTATCGGAATTATCAAAATAATATAACTTCCCATTTTATATAATGAATGTTTTCCCTCTACTATTAAACAAAAAGTGTTCCCATTTTATTTAAATGCAGATTTAAATCACTTTTATGCAGATAATTAGCATTTTTTTAACAATCAAGGGCTATATTTTTTTAACGAATAAAATGGCTTTAAATACAATAGATGTAGCTCTTCTAAAAAATAGTAGTAAATAAACATCATTTGTTAATACCACGGATTTTAATCATTTTTGATAAAAATATTAGTATGGAAGCTTTTTTAATCCCCTTATTGATCATAATTTTAGTACTGATTATAGTTCTGGTTTTAAAAAAACCAGCGACTCAGGAAAATCCTGCGGCCCTGCTCGAATTAAAAGAACAGGAAAATTTAAAAGCCATAAACTGGCTAAAAGAAGAAAAGCAAAAACTGGAAGATGAATTGACTGACCTCCGTTCTATTTTTATGATTGAACGTAGCAAAGTGATTAAAGCCGAAGAAAACTTGTTAGCTCAACAACAAAAACAAAATGAGCAGGAAAAATATATAGCCGAATTACAATTACGCTTTAAATTAGAATTTGAAAATATAGCAAATAAGGTATTGGAAGAAAAAACGGAAAAGTTTACGTTGCAAAATAAAGCCAACCTCGATATTATTTTAAATCCATTAAAAGAAAATATTAAAGCATTTGAAGACAAAGTCGACAAAGTTTATAAAGCTGAATCTGATGAGCGGAATATTCTAAAAGGAGTGATCTCCCAGCTAATGGATCAGAGCAAGCAAATTCAGGAAGACGCCAATAATTTAACAAGGGCACTTAAAGGCGATAATAAGAAGCAAGGAAACTGGGGAGAAGTTATATTAGAACGAGTTTTAGAACGCTCAGGTTTAGTAAAGGATAGAGAGTACAGGATACAAACCAGTTTAAGCTCATCTGAAGGCTCCAGGATGCAACCAGATGTTATAATTGACCTTCCGGACGATAAACACATAGTAATCGATTCTAAGGTCTCTTTACTAGCTTATGAGCGATTGGTTACTGCAGACACGGATGAAGATAGAGAAACGGAGCTTAAACAGCATTTAAATTCGATCAAAGCACACATCCAGGGCTTATCTTCAAAAAATTACCATGAACTTTATCAAATTAACTCCCCCGATTTTGTATTACTCTTTATTCCCATCGAATCTTCGTTCGGAATTGCCGTTCAGAAAGACGCAGAATTATTTAATTACGCCTGGGATAGAAAAGTAGTCATCGTAAGTCCTTCAACCTTATTAGCTACTTTACGCACCATTGCCAGTATCTGGAAACAAGAAAGACAAAATAGAAATGTACTCGAAATTGCCCGTTTAAGTGGCAGCATGTACGATAAGTTTGTTGGCTTCCTGGCAGATATGGAGGGAATTGGTCGCAACATAAAGCTTAGCCAAGACGCTTACGATAAAGCACTTAACAAGTTATCCACAGGCGCTGGAAACCTTTCAAATACCTCAGAAAAGATAAAAAAATTAGGTGCCAAAGCAACTAAGCAAATTGACACCAAATTTTTAGATCCTATTTTATCTTCAGAAGAAGAATTATAATTTAAAGGCATTCCAGCCCTGTGCTTTCAATTCATGTACTACATTAGATTTTGATATCATCTTACATCCAGCATTTTTCTCTGTGATATGACCAATGATACTGATGTCAACATCATGCTTCAATTTATCATAATCCGCTTGTTTAATGGTAAATAGCAACTCATAATCTTCACCACCATTTAAAGCACAAACCGTTGGATCAAGTCCCAATTCCCGAGCCGTTTGGTAAGTCATCGGGTCAATAGGAAACTTTTCCTCATACAAAGTAACACCTTTATCAGATTGATGACAGATGTGTAAAACCTCGGAAGCCAAACCATCCGAAACATCAATCATTGAAGTAGGAATAATATCCATTTGCGCTAGTAAATCAACGATATCTCTACGACCTTCAGGTTTTAACTGACGCTCAATAATATAGTCCTTTCCCTCCAGATCAGGCTGAATATTAGGGTTTTCTAAAAATATCTGTTTTTCTCTTTCAAGAATTTGTAAGCCCACATAAGCACCACCTAAATCACCTGAAACACATACAAGATCTCCTTCCTGTGCACCACTTCTATAACAAACAGTTCCCTTTTCAGCGTGACCAATACTGGTTACACTAATCACTAAACCTTGTTTGCTCGACGAAGTATCGCCACCGATCAAATCAATATTAAATTTGTCGCAAGCCAGATGAATACCCTTATAAATTTCTTCAACAGCCTCCAACGGAAATTTGCTCGACAAGCCAATAGAAACAGTAATCTGAGTAGCAATACCATTCATCGCATAAATATCGCTTAGATTAACCTGTACAGCCTTATACCCCAAATGCATTAGGGGTACATAGGCAAGATCGAAATGTATACCCTCTAACAATAAATCTGTAGAAATTAAAACTTCTTTGTTTTCGAAGTTCAATACTGCAGCATCATCCCCAATACCTTTGATACTGCTTTCATGTTGTACCTTAAAATTATCTGTCAGGTGCTTAATCAGTCCGAATTCACCCAGTTCAGCAAGTTCCGTACGCTCTTTATTTTCAAACATTATCTTATTCTATTACAGTTAATTAACATAGTTACCAACATTTATTATAATCCTAATTTTGCCGAAATTTCCAGCATTCTCTCAATTGGTTTACGAGCGCGTTCAATGATATCAGCGGGTACAGTAACCTCCGGCAATCCATTTTTTAAACACAAATACAGCTTTTCAAGCGTATTTCTTTTCATATATGGACAATCATTACACGCACAATTGTTATTTGGAGGTGCCGGAATAAAGGTTTTGCCTGGACTAGCTTTCTCCATTTGGTGAATGATTCCACTCTCTGTCGCTACAATGAATTCTAAGGCGTCCGAATTGATAGAATATTTCAATAATCCAGTCGTAGAACCAATATAATCAGCCATTTGCAACACAGATTCTTCACATTCAGGATGCGCAATAAATTTTGCCTTAGGATGACGCTCTTTTAGCTTTGTAATTTTTTCTCTCGAGAAAATTTCATGCACCATACACGCTCCATTCCACAAAACAAGGTCTCTACCTGTCTTTTTAGCCACCCAAGCCCCTAAATTCTTGTCTGGACCAAAAATAATTTTTTGATCTTTCGGTAAACTCTCTACAATTTGAACCGCATTTGTGGATGTACAAACAATATCACTCAATGCTTTTAGCTCAGCTGTACAGTTCACGTACGTAATCACCAGGTGATCAGGATATTTTTCTTTAAATTTTTTAAATAAGTGCGGTGGGCAGCTATCAGCCAGCGAGCAACCAGCTTTTAAATCTGGCAATAATACCGTTTTTTCAGGAGACAAAATTTTAGCAGTTTCGGCCATAAAATGAACTCCTGCAAATACAATCACATCTGCTTCCGTTTTGGCCGCTTCTTGAGAAAGCCCCAAACTATCTCCAATATAATCAGCAATATCCTGTATATCAGGCTCCTGATAATAGTGAGCCAATACAATTGCATTCTTCTCCTTTTTTAATTTCTCAATTTCTTCAAAGAGGTCCAGCGTAGGATCAATACTTTCCTCAATATATCCTTTTCTGTTTAATTCGGTTAAGGTGTCCATTTTGTCTGCTTATTTTATTCAATTTTTTAAAATGTATCCACAGCTTGAATACACTTATCAACTTTTATAGTTTCCATTTAAAAATTTGAAAACTGTTTTTCTTGATTTTGTAAAGGTACGGAGTTTCAACACTTCAATAAATTATAATTATTTTAATATAAATAGATTTCTATTGTTTATTAGTGTGTTGATAACGTTTATAAAAAACTTTTTTTTCTGCGAGTATTTGAGTTATTAATAATTTATCAACATTTATATTGCTTTTTTATTTAAAATATCTGCTGATTTACAGCGATATATTTTTTGAGCTTTAATTTTATCAATATAAATATGTGTATTGTTAGTAGGTGTGTAAAAAGTTAATAAACTCCTTAGCTCTGGTTAAAAATAACTCAAAATATTGTGGCAAATTCCCTTTTTAGCTTAGCTTTAAACATTCAAAAATATTTGCTCTGTTTCTATAGACAAGTAATTAACATTAATATCAACGTTGTTAACAACCTGTGTTTAACTGGACAATTATTGTAAATATGTGAACATTCAGATCAAGTAGTAGGGCTTATAAATGCTTCATAATAAATTGAAAAACAATAGGATAGAAATGAGAGAAGTAGATTTTTTAGTTATAGGATCAGGGATTGCTGGTTTAAGCTTTGCATTAAAAGCTGCTCAGCATGGTAAAGTATTAATTGTTACAAAATCAAACGAAGACGAATCAAATACAAAATATGCACAGGGGGGAGTAGCTGTAGTCGTAGATAAAGATGATTCTTTTGAAAAACACATAGAAGATACACTGATTGCTGGAGATGGACTGTGTGACAAGAAGATAGTAGAGATTGTTGTAAAAGAAGGACCGCAAAGAATACAGGAAATTATCGAATATGGAATCAATTTTGATAAGAATAGGACTGGAGTCTACGATTTAGCTAAGGAAGGTGGACACTCAGAACACCGTGTTTTGCATTATAAAGATGTAACAGGCTACGAAATTGAAAGTGTGCTTTTAAGGCAGATTCATCAAAATAAGAACATAGAGATATTAACACATTACTTTTGTTTGGAGTTAATTACTCAGCATCATTTAGGGCAACATGTGGATAAAAGTACTGAAGATATCCACTGTTACGGTATATATGCCTTTAACACAGAGCTTAACGATGTGGAGAAGATCTTAGCTAATGTGACTATCATGGCTTCTGGTGGAGCTGGACATGTGTATTCGAGTACTACAAACCCAGTAATTGCTACTGGAGATGGAATGGCAATGGTTTATCGTGCTAAAGGAAAAGTGAGAAATATGGAGTTCATTCAGTTCCATCCAACAGCTTTGTATAACCCTGGAGAGTATCCTGCCTTTTTAATTTCTGAAGCAGTAAGAGGTTTTGGTGGTGTGCTACGTCGTAAAAATGGTGATGAATTTATGTACGAATATGATCAGCGTGGCTCATTAGCTCCACGTGATATTGTCGCTCGTGCTATTGATGCAGAGATGAAAAAGTCAGGTGAGGACTTTGTTTATCTTGACATTAGAAATAGAAAAAAGGAAGATATTTTAAGTCATTTCCCTAACATATATGCTAAATGTTTATCTATAGGTATTGATATGACTAAAGATTTAATACCTGTAACGCCTGCTGCACACTATATGTGTGGTGGTATATTGGTAGATGAATATGGACGATCTTCTATTAAAAACCTATACGCCTGTGGCGAATGTTCTTCCACAGGCTTACATGGTGCCAACAGATTGGCCTCTAATTCGTTGTTGGAAGCTCCTGTATTTGCGCATAGAATTTACGAAGATGCGATCAAAGCCTATAAAAATAGTGTAATTCCAGCTGACATTCCAGAATGGAATGCGCATGGTGTAACCCAATCAGATGAGGATATTTTGGTCACACATAATCTACGCGAGACTCAAAAGTTAATGAGTGATTATGTCGGTATTGTACGCTCTGATTTTAGATTAGAAAGAGCCATGAGAAGGTTATTTCTACTGCACGAAGAGACTGAAGAATTCTATAAAGCGAATAAAGTTTCTGTGAAACTATGTGAATTAAGAAATGTTATACAGGTTGCTTTTTTAGTGATTAAATCGGCTAAAATGAGAAAAGAAAGTAGGGGACTACACTATACAACAGATTATCCAAACCACTCAGAAGAATTGAAAGATACTATATTTTAAGATATGCCAGTAATATTACCAGTGAAAGATAAAGACCCAAAATGGGGAGATAATTGTTTTATCGCACCAAACGCGACTATTGTTGGTGATGTGTTGATGGGAAATAATTGCTCAGTTTGGTTCAATGCCGTGATTAGGGGCGACGTAAATAGCATTACCATTGGTAATGAGACGAATATACAAGATGGGGCAGTGATTCATGCTACCTATCTTAAAGCAGCTACAATCATAGGGAATAGGGTATCAATAGGGCATAATGCTATTGTTCATGGTTGCATTCTTAGAGATAATATATTGATAGGAATGGGGGCTATTGTTATGGATAATGCACTCGTAGAACCTTATTGTATTGTTGCTGCAGGAGCTGTAGTACTCGAAAATACGCGTTGCGAAAGTGGCTTTATTTATGCGGGAACACCCGCTAAAAAAATAAAGCCCATTACGGATGAGCAACGGACTTTATTAGATAAATTGCCGGATAACTATATCATGTATTCCGACTGGTTTAGGTAATTATTCCTTAGGAATAGTTACCGTTTCATTACGTTCCCAATTAGCTCTTATAGAGAGTTCTTTGGGTTCGTTCCATATTTTCTCAGGTTGGAGCCCCAGTGCTACATTACCTGTATCCCATTTTCCATTCCCATTGGTATCATAGCTTATTCTTAACCAATACTTTCCAGCTTTGTAGTTTAAAAATTTCACAGTTGTATCCCTGGTCACTACCAAAGTATTTACTACACCTTTATTTCCATCTAGCACTTCCAGAATGTAACTTTTTTTGAATTCTGGTGGTACGATTTTAACAATTAGTGATCCATAATCATCTTTGTTAGCTAGCTGGAAAGTTTTGATAAATTCCTTGTTTTTGGCGTTAAAAATAGCAGTGAAAGCACCTGCTTCGAATTTAACTTCATAGGTCTTTTTGGGTTTCCATGGATACCTGAAATAGTAGGAGAGTAGGTCCGTACTGTCCTTAACCAGGGCAAAGCCTTTGCGTTCAACAGAGTCCTCCAACAGACTAATTTTAGCTACATCGGTGCTTTCAATAGGAAAATTAAAAGTTAATTTTAGCGGTTTATTAGGATTTAACAAAGCATTATCTACGTTGTCTGTTGCACTAAGAACTCTGGTATAAGTTTCCTTTTTTCCCCTGGTTAAGTTAGCTGTTTGCAATACTTTTCCGTTTTCTTTAATCGCTATTTTAGTAGAATCGAAGGTCAATTCTTTAAGCCAGACCTTCAATGAGTCATTGTTTTTACTGAATCTGATGATCTTTTTAGCATCCAAAGCAGGTGGATCTGTAACCACAACTTCTGGTTTTTTTAGTTTCTGATTGAAAGAAAGTGTAATACTTCCATCGGTATTTAGTCTTTTGTCTAAGATTCTGAATACAGTAGCATCCTCCTTAAATAGACTTAGATTAACGTTATCCAAAGGCTTGGTTAAGACAATAGAGTCTTTAAGAAAGCCAATTTCATCCGTTGCCTGCTGATAGATTTTGTCCCCATTTTTTTCCTTAAGCGCATAGATCTTATAAGTATCTTTCCTTAAGTTGTTTAGCGCATAATTGCCACTACTATCTGTAGTTGTAAAGATAGAAGGTCTTTTCTTTCCAAAAAGGGTATCTTTTTCTAATGGGAAAATGAAAACAACTGCATCAAGTTCAGGTAAACCAGTTACAGAATTGGTCACATTACCCTTTATACTTAAAGAATCCAGATGTGGACCAGTAGAAAATACATAAGTAAGATTCTTAACTACATTGCTCTCATTTACGTCAGCTATTGCCTTCCCAAAATTAAAGGTATAGGTAGTGTTCTTTTCTAAAGTATCTTTAATGCTAATCTCTAACTTTTTACCTTTTGTTTTTAATTCAGGTGGCCTCTCCATTTCTGGTGATACTGAAAATTCCTTGGACTCATTCTGCACTTTAAAATACTCATTAAATTCAATGACAATTTTTGGTGTATTAAAATTTACACTCAGATTTTTAGGAGTCATTTTTAAAATCTTCGGAGGCTCTGTATCTTTTGGTCCTCCTTGAGGCTGTTGAATACTGGCACAAGCGTAAAATAGGACGCTAATGAAAACAAGAGCAAAAATTTTCGGCAAGTTTTCTGTAATTCGATTTTTAGCCATTTATAAGCGCTGTGTTTAATTTATATGTATTTTTAATGGATATCATTCCGAAATCTTAAAAGTGTCTTAGAATAGATTTAATAAGGTCATTTTTGAAGAGGTATGATAGGTAGTTAATTTGTTATAAATCAATAAGTTGTCCTCTATTTGCTAATATGCACCATTAAAACGGAAATATCGGATGGTGAAACACCTGAAATCCTCGAAGCCTGGCCTAAAGTTCTAGGTTTTATCTTCAATAATTTTTCCCGAGCTTCTTTAGACAGAGATATCAACTGCGAATAATCAAAATTAGGGTTGATGTCTTTATCCTCCATCTTCTGCATTTTATTTACAATCTCTTGTTCTTTCTCAAAATAGCTTTCATACTTAATCTTGATCTCGGCCTGCTCGATAGTTTCCTTGTCAAATTGATTAAGCATTTCGTTAAAGGTAAGACTAACTTTTCTTACATCATCTATCCCAACTTGAGGTCTGCCCAACAAACTAACTATTTTTACATTTTGGTTTAAGGGGGAAGTTCCGAGTTCCTCGAGCATGGCATTGGCACTACTCATTTCTATACCTTGTTTTTTAGAAAATGCTACAATTGAATCAGAGTTTTCTACTTTCTTGTTTACTGTAGCTAAACGCTCGTCACTGATCAATCCAAGTTTGTGGCCAATAGGGGAGAGACGAATATCTGCATTATCCTGACGCAATAGTAAGCGGTGTTCAGCTCTTGAAGTAAACATACGGTAGGGCTCTTCTGTACCTTTCGTAACCAGGTCGTCAATTAAAACTCCTATATAAGACTCCGAACGTTTCATGATCAGTTCTTCCTTATTGAATACCTTCTGATGTGCGTTGATTCCGGCTATAAAACCCTGACTAGCAGCTTCTTCGTATCCTGTTGTTCCATTAATCTGGCCTGCAAAGTACAGATTGGATACTAATTTGGTTTCAAGGGTTAAAGATAGCTGTGTAGGTGGAAAATAATCGTATTCTATGGCATATCCGGGTCTAAACATCTTTGCATTTTCGAAGCCTGGGATCTGTGTTAAGGCTCTATATTGTACATCTTCAGGAAGGGAGGTAGAGAATCCATTAACATAGATTTCACAAGTATTCCAGCCTTCTGGTTCGACAAATATCTGGTGTCTTTCGCGCTCAGCAAAGCGGTTTATTTTGTCTTCAATAGAAGGACAATACCTAGGGCCAAGACCTTTGATACGACCTGTGAACATTGGAGACTTTTCAAAACCTTCCTTCAACGTTTCATGAACATTGGCATTGGTATAGGTAATCCAGCAGCATCTTTGTTCTTTAGGAAGTTCGACATTGGTGAACGAAAAACGACCTGGATTTTCATCTCCCCATTGTTCTTCCATTAAGCTGTAGTTTAATGAACGACCATCTACACGGGGTGGGGTACCGGTCTTCATTCTACCAGCTTCAAAGCCAAACGCTGTAAGTTGTTCTGTCAATCCAGTTGCAGCTTTTTCACCAGTTCTACCTCCGCCAAATTTCTTTTCACCAATATGGATTAAACCATTTAAGAAGGTGCCATTTGTAAGTACAACCGATTTGCCTTTTATCTCTACACCTATAGAAGTTTTAACACCCACTACAGTATTATTTTTTATGATTAGGCTGCTCACCATGTCTTGCCAGAAGTCTACATTTGGAGTACGCTCTAAGGCTCGTCTCCATTCTTCGGCAAATCTTTTTCTGTCGTTTTGCGTTCTAGGGCTCCACATAGCCGGACCTTTTGATAGGTTGAGCATGCGGAATTGGAGGGTTGTCTTGTCACTGATTATTCCAGAGTAGCCACCCATCGCATCTATTTCTCGCACAATCTGACCTTTTGCAACACCACCCATTGCGGGGTTGCAGCTCATCTGTGCAATGGTTTCCATGTTCATTGTGATCAGTAGGACAGAGGAGCCAAGGTTAGCTGCAGCGGCCGCTGCCTCACAACCTGCATGGCCTGCGCCTACAACGATTACATCATATTCTTTAAACATTTCGTCTTGTTATTAGTTAGTGTTTCACGTGGAACGTATGGAGCTTATATTCGATTTTCCGGAAGGGTTCCACGTGAAACGTATGTTTTTTTGTTTACTTTTTTGTTTTTATTTAAGGTGTTTTGCTTTGTTTTTTGCTTTGAAAATTGAGTTTGAATCTTGTATACATTGTCCTATTTGGCTTAAAAAAGGGTTAACTATATTTTGTTTTCTTGGCTCTAAATCTTCCTTTTTTATAAACGGTAGCTAAACTTAAATAGTGTTTATTGCTCAGAAAGGATCAACCAACGTTCTGTTATTACTTCAAGTTCTTTGGTTAATTTTTCTATCATTTCTGTTGTAGATTGAAGTTCTAGATAGTTTGCACTGTCGATATGAGAAAGAGATAAAGTTAAATCTGAGATCTCTTTTTCTACTTCTAAAATCCTTGCTTCTAACTCCTCCAGCTCGCGTTGTTCTTTATAACTTAATTTTTTTGTAGCAGGGGTAGGTGCTGGGGCAACAACACTTTGTTTTTGCTTTGGCTCTACTTTTTCTTTCGGCATATCTAAACTCAATCTGTATTCAGAATAGTTGCCATTGTAAATAGCTACTTCACCATTGCCTTCCATAATGAATAATTGCTCACTCATTTTATCAAGTAAGTATCTATCGTGAGAAACCAATATTAAAACGCCCGGGAAGTTTTCAAGGAACTCTTCCAGTACATTTAAAGTATCAATATCCAAATCATTGGTAGGCTCATCAAGAATTAAGAAATTAGGATTTTGCATCAATACCTTCATCAGGTGTAAACGCTTCTTTTCGCCACCGCTTAATTTCTCTACCATTCCGTGTTGCTTTTTAGGCGGGAATAAGAATAGGGTTAAAAGCTGCGAAGCAGAAATGGTTTGACCATCGGCCATTTTTATATATTCTGCGTCGGACTTTACAATATCAATTACACGTTCCTTTTCATTGAAAGCTAAACCACCTTGTTTGTAATATCCATAAACTGTAGTTTCACCTGTACCTACTTTTCCTTTTTCAGGTTGTAAGAATCCAGTGATAATATTCAGTAGGGTAGATTTACCTGTTCCATTTTTACCAGCTAAACCAATTCGGTCTGCACGCTTAAATGTATAGCTAAAATCATTGATGATATTTTTGCCATCGAAAGATTGGCCAATATGATCCAGCTCAAGTATTTTATTTCCTTGCCTGGACATTTTCACATTTAACGTGACTTTTTGATTGTCCGTTCTTTGTTTGGTCTTGCTATCTAAATCGTAAAAAGCATCTATTCTGGATTGAGATTTTGTGGTACGTGCCGCCGGCATTCTTCTCATCCATTCCAATTCTTTCTTCAAGAGATTTTTGTTCTTCTGAAATGTACTTTCGTCAGCGGCTTCTCTTTCTGATTTCTTTTCCAGGAAGTAGGCGTAGTTACCATTGTAGTTGTAAATTTTACCTCTATCCAATTCTACGATTGTGTTACATACGTTGTCCAGAAAATATCTATCATGGGTAACCAACAGTAAAGTTTTATTTCCTGAAGTCAGCAATTTTTCTAACCACTCGATGGTATCAATGTCCAGGTGGTTGGTCGGCTCATCCAGAACATAAATTTCCGGATCTTCAATTAAAAGTTTGGCAAGGGCCAAGCGCTTTTTCTGACCTCCGGATAGGGTAGATATCTTTTGTTGCAAATGGTTAATGCCCATTCTGCTCAGGATGGTTTTTATCTCATGCTCGTATTCCCAGGCGTTATGCTCGCTCAGTTCTTCATACAAACGGTTTAATTTCTTTTCATCGGGGTTGGGATCTTCAATCAGTTCCTCATATTCCCTAATCAGTTGTTGTTGTTTGTTTTCAAGAGAAAAAATGAAGTCACTAATTGAGTAACTATCTGGAAATGAGGGTTCTTGGTCTAAAAATCCTATTTTAACGGATTTATTTTTTACTATTTTACCCTCCAAAGGTGAAAACCTTTCGGCAAGAAGTTTTAGCAAGGTGCTTTTACCTGCACCATTAATTCCCACCAACGCTACGCGCTGCCCTGTTTGGATGCCCAGGGTTAAATTTTTGAATAGCCATTCGTCGTGGTAAGCATGGCCTAAGTTTTCGGCTGCAATAAGTGTGCTCAAAGTCTGTGTTTAACGATATTATAGATAAGAAATTACCACAAAAGTAAGCAATAATTATTTGGTATGTAGCTGGCGCTATTGAATGTACAGTACGATGGTGGTAAAATAATCTGGAATATTTTTGCCAAATAGACAACGGGGTAATTTTTAGCTCGGTCTAAACAGGAGGCTTATAGGCTTATTGATCTAATTTATATAGCGTTTGAGTTGAATATTAAGCAGTGGATATTTAGTGTTTCTCGAGGGCTAAGAATTATCTATTTTACCGCTTAGCTAGGTGAACATAATTTTATAAAGAGGGTAGGCTTGAATATTTATAAAATGGATTTTAAACTAATCTGACAAACTGGTCGGAAAAAATTTTGGAAGAAGCAATTGCTAGGTTAGTTTGTTGAGCTGTATCAATGTAACAGAAATGTTGCGATTGGGAAGGCTCTAATTTTTCCTGGCAGATTTCTGGGGCAATTTGGGCTAAAAAATGACCTCATTAGGAAGCTTCTGAACAAAAAACAGATAAGAGGGCGATACATTTATCATTAAAGCACTAAAACGCGGTAAAAGGCTTAAAAACACACTAAATCGACGCATGAGATTTTTCTTAAGAAAGGATGTTTTCTTGCGGAAATTTTGACGCAAAATTGACTTCAAAAACTCGTTTTTGTAAGTTTTTAAAAATACTTGAAGGGTCTTGAAATTTTAAGAATTAAATAAAAGCGAAAGGTACTGATCTTCCTTTTCCGTCATCAGGGTCTTTGCCGCTTTACTCTTGTCCTTGTAACCTAAAAGGTGAAGCGCGCCATGAACCATGACCCTGCACAATTCATGCTCAACAGTATGTTTAAATGTTGCCGCGTTTTCTTTGATTCGGTCTATACTGATAAATATATCGCCAACAATCGTTTTAAGCTCCTCAGAGTTATCAAAAGTGATGACATCAGTATAAGTGTCATGATTAAGATAATCTTGATTCATACGCAGTAAATATTCGTCAGAGCAAAGGATAAAGTTTAATTCCTGTAACAAATATCCCTCTGCAGCTATAGCGGATTTTAACCAATCTTTTAGGATGGTCTTTTTTTTAAGGGTATAGTTGGTGTCTTCAGTAAAAAAATTAATGCTCGGTTTGCTCATCAAATCATAAGTTATTGCCCCGAATTTAGCAATTTAAAATATTCTGCAATTTTATTTTTGTAATAAGGGTTCAGATTGGGAGGCAATTTTTGCAACCATTCTGTTTCATTTTTCTCCAACGTTTTAAATTTTTCCTGCATCTGTTTGTAAGAAGGAGGGAAATCTTTACCGGCTTTACTTTCTCTTTTTGCATCCTGATCTTGCTCTCGCTGCGCATTTTCTGCTTCTAAAAGCTTGGTCAACAATTCTTTCTGGCGCCTCATCGTTTCCTGCTCCAGGCGCTTGTTTACCAAGTCGGATTCCGTGGCTTTCATGTCCTGTATCATTTGGTTGAGGTTGCCCAGACCGCCTTTTCCATCTTTATTTTCTTCCCTATTTATTTTTTGTAAGGCTTCGCGGATCATCTGCTGTTGCTGGGCCATTTTGCTAAATTCCTCACTCATAGCCCCTTTTGGTACGGTACCTTTGTTTCCGCTTTTTTGCATTTGATCGCGCGCTTTTTGCATGTTGTTATTCAGTTGCTGTTGCATCTGCTGTAACTGTTGCATGCTTTGTTTTTTCTTCCCTTTTCCGCCGCCTTTGCTGTTCTTCATCATGTTTTGCAATTGATCAAGCGCCTCATTCAACATTAAAGAGAGGTTGTTTATCGAGGTCATGGTATATTGCTGGTTCTTATTCGCTGCAGCGGTATTTCTTTCGCCCAGGTTCTCCAAGCCTTTGTCAATATTGAAATTAATCTTTTGCATTTCCTCATTTACGGCGGTTTCAATCTGCGGAACGCGTTTACTTAATGAAAACAGACTGTCGGCAATGGTTTTCATATTGTCTTTTATCTCGCGTTGTTTTTGCACGTTGGCCGTATACTGCGGGTCGTTATTGTTCAATCGCCTAAGGTTAAGCATCACCTTTTCTTGATCAAAAGACGTTTTAAGCAAGTTTTCCAGCAGCTGACGTAACTCTTGAGCATTCACATTGTTCTCCGTTTCAGCAGACTCTTGTTGCATTTCAGCCATTTTTTTAGCTTGTTGCTCCATTTGTTCCGCTGCTTTCTGTTGATTGTCGGAAGCTTTTTTCTTGTCATTTTTGCCAAGCTGCTCCTCACTATTTTTTTGCTGTTGTTCAATGTCGTTCATTTCCTTTTCGGGAGCCTGAAAAGCATTGGGGTGCTCTAATTCCTTGTTCTTCTCATCTAATGCTTTAATCTCTTTTTTCAACTCTTCAAAGGATTTAGAAAGCTCTTTTTGTTTGTTTTTCAGATCCTGTAGTGGAGCATCTTTGCTCAAGCTCTGCTTAGATAGGTCTTTTTGATCTTTAGCCAGTTCGTTTAGCCGATCGATCTTATTTTGTAGACCTTGCTCAAATTCCAGTTGTTTATATAGTTCTAAAATGCGGTCCAGTTCGTTCTTTAACGACTTGTTGTCCATTTGCATTTTGGATAGTTCATTCTGCGTCTGATCTTTATTGTTTTGATCCATCAGATTTTGCAGCTTTTCCAGCAAGGCTTTGGTCTTCTCGTCCAACACATTATTAAACAGGTCATCAATCTGCTTTTGTTTATCCGCCAGTTCCTGTTTTAGTTGATTATTCTCTTCTTTTTCTATCGTATTCTTTTTATTCAGCGTGTTGATCTCTTTAACAGCTTCTTCCAATTGCTTCTGCTTCTCCAATAGCTGTTCGATCTGCTTTTTATCATCAAATGAGATTTGCTTCTTATCCAGCAAGGTTTCTCCTAGTTTCTTGCTTTCCTTTTCAACCTGTCCGGCAAGCTTTATGGCTTTCTCCATTTTTTGTTTAAGTGCCTGACTGTTTTCGTTTATTTTTTCAGCCACTTGTTGGGAGGAGGGGATAGCGTAGACTTTAAGTTCCGATTTAGTCGTTTTAGGTCCGTTTACGCCATCATTGTCTGCCACTTCAAAGTAATACTCTAAAGTCTGCCCGGGTTTTATCAGGGGCTCGTTTAAGTTCCAGAAGAAAAAGAAGGAATCTTCCTGTTGTCCCTTTTTAATAGCAAGGGTCTTACTTACGGTATTGATAATTTTATCCTTTTCCTTGATGTTGTATTTGAATTTAAGCGAGTTAAATCCATGGTCATCTGTTATATTTCCAGAGAAGTACAATGCTTTGCTGCTTAGGGAGTCAGGTGCTTCCGTAACCGAAATACCCGGGAATTCGTCTTTGATCACATTCAACTGATGTGTAAGCGAGTCGTTACTGCTGATAAAATTGTTTTTAGGGACAATGCTATACATAGAACTTTCGCGAATGGTACTGGCATAAGAAAACACATTGTCAGATGCCGTTAAGACCTGCGATTTATTACCCAATACGAAAGTGAGGCGATCGCTGTTTCTCGTTTCCAGTTCCCAGGTTACACGGGTTCCTTCAGGGAGGATCAGGTCTCCGGCATTTTTAATGCTTTCGTTTTTCTTCATTAGGTAAGCAGGGTACTGCAATAGTGCGCTTACCATAACCACTGCGGGGCGAGGCTTTACTTCAATCACAAAAGGAGTGGAACTGAATCCACCAGCAGAAAACGTTATTTTTTGTGTTTTTTGAAGGTTTTTGAAGGTATAATTAAAATGGGTATTGTTTTCCTTCTCTAATTTATAGGTATTTGTACCGTCCGAAAGATACACCTCTTGTGGGATCTCGTTGCCATTTAGCTTAAGTTTTAGGGGCACGTCATCTCCTTGTGCAACCATCAAATTGGTGGTTAGCAGCTGAAAATCAAACGGAGCCTTAGGTAATATTTCCTTATTGTATTGCACAAAACTACTGGTTCCTTCTTTTAAGATGTGTGGCGCAATTAAAGCGATCAGTAAAATAACGGAGGCTGGTGCAAGGAAATATTTGATGTATTTTCTGTTGTCACCTAACTTTATAGCGCTAGAAAAGGGGATGGGATTTAGTTCGGCAATTTTCTGATCTATCCCTGCCAGGATGAGCTGACTATTTTCTGGAGAAGCATCGGCCATAGCCTTCAGCTGCAGCGTATTCAGTAGTTTGTCTTTTACATTGAAAAAATGATGCCCTATGATTGTCGAGGCTTGTTCAATGCTTAAGTTCTTGCCCAGCTTGAAATAAGCAAGGACAGGCTTAGCAATCAGAATCGCAATGCATACCAGGGCTACCGCCAGGTATCCGAAAAATAGCAATGTTTTAGTCGTTGTTCCGGGATGCGTATAATAGATAAACACAAAGAGTAACAGGTACAACGCCAGCAACAAAGCAGCGGCATAAATGCTGCCCCGCAAAAGTTTATTGAGGTAAAACTTTTGTGTAAACTCATTAATTTTAGAAATTAAAAGTTCGTAGTTACTGTTCATTTGTGGGCCAATATAGCTTAAAGGTAAAGTTCAGGGCAGTTTTTTGATAAAAATAGAGAATATTAATCTTTGTTTTATTTAAGTGTCGTCAATTATTAACAGTAAGAAAACATTTAAATTATCTTTTTAATGATATTTTAGTGAAAAAAAACATAAACAAACAAAACACAAACAAATGAAACATTCATCTTTAATCATTACCCTTATGGTGCTGAGCTTAAATAGCGCTTTTGCGCAGAAGAAGACAAAACCGATTAAAACCTGGAATAAAAACGTTGTGATTGCACACCGTGGCGCCTGGAAAAAGAATGCTTTACCCGAAAACTCTATTGCTTCTTTAAAGGAAGCGGTTAGAATCGGGTGTCATGGATCTGAATTTGATGTCCACATGACTGCCGATAGTGTATTGGTAGTGAACCACGATGCGGATTTTTTAGGTTTGCATATAGAAAAATCGACTTATCAGGAGTTGTTGAGTAAAAAGCTTTCTAATGGTGAATCTATCCCCACTCTTGAGGCCTATTTGAAGGCTGGTATGAAGCAGAAGACCACCAAGCTGATACTGGAGATCAAACCATCAAAAGCAGGGGCGGAGAACGACAAAATCTTAACCACTAAAGTTGTTGCTATGGTAGTGAAATTAAAGGCTCAGCCATGGGTTGATTATATCAGTTTTAGCTATGACATCTTGAAAAAGGTAAAATCGCTTCAACCAGAGGCAAATGTGGCCTACCTGGCTGGTGATGCGCCGCTTGAAAAACTTAAACAAGATGGGTTTTATGGTGCGGATTACCAATATGGGGTTTATAAAAAAGGAGAGTGGTTTGCTAAGGCGAAAGAATTGGGTTTAACCATCAATGCCTGGACCGTAAATGCAGAGCCTGAAATGAAATGGTTGTTGGATAGTAAAATAGAATTCATTACCACCAATGAGCCTGAAAAGCTTTTTGAGCTGATCAACAGCCAAAAATAAAACACTGTAAAATAAAAAAGCATCGCGGGTTATCCGCGATGCTGTACAATTTATGTTTTTAATAATCTAGATTACTTTAACATTAATCGCATTCAACCCTTTTTTGCCGCTTTCAACGTCGTATTCAACTTTGTCGTTCTCACGAATTTCGTCGATAAGGCCTGTTGAATGTACAAAGATTTCGCTATCTCCGTTTGCAGGGATAATAAATCCGAAACCTTTAGTTACATTAAAAAATTTTACTGTTCCTTCTTGCATTGTATTATTTATTAAAAATTAAGTGTGCAAGGTACATATTATTTTTTTATAATATGCAAACGCTTCATTTTTTGATAAATATAAAATAAAACGGCCTTTAAGACCCTTTTTTGCGCCCTGTGACGATCAAATTAATTTCGCTGGAATGCGGAATTCCGAGTGTTTTTCCTGGAACAACCTGTAAAAGGTTTTGCAGATAAACGTTGATTATTGCCTCCAAAGTTTTCTTCCTCGGCTCGTAATTTTCAGGGAAATCTACGCGGAAATTACCAAGGTGAATTTTGCCTTTTTCATCGACTACTGCCGAAAATTCGTAGCCAAAATTGTCGTAAGCATTTGTGAGGTCTATCCTGTATCGTGGGAAGAGATAATCATAGGACTCCGTCCTACCCACAAGTTTATCAACTGTGCTGATTTTCTTTACCTGTATTATTTTACTTAAAGGAATAAACGTTACCGGTTCCCGCCCCGCAAAGGCACTATCGCGGTTATCCGGGTTCCTGTTCGACTTTGCAGCAAGCTGTTGAATATAAAGCGTATCAGCCTTCGTTGGGCGTTGTAGCACTTCTGCCGTCGTTTTAAGAACCTTGTTGATATAGTCCTCAGCGTAATAGGTAATATTTACATCCGAACGGATATCTTTCGAGATTTCACGTCCCGTTAAGTGAAGACGCTGAAACACCAGGCTGTCTTTACTGATCTTTTTAATTTTAAACCACTCCTTCGCAAAATTATACACCTCGCCGTGGTCGTAATGCAGGAAAAAGCTTTGCATCCTTTTCTTTTGTGGACTATAAGCGCTTATCGTATCCTGAGATTTAAACTGGATAATCCAGGTTGGCTCCTGTTGAAAGCCCAATTCATTGAAGGAAAGCCCGGTACTGAAGCGGCGCTTCACCTCATGATATTTTATGCCAATAATCGAATCAAAGGATAGTCGGCCAGCAGGTTTTGAACTTTCTTTAGTCGTATTGTTGCAGCTGCTTGTGAGCAATGCAAGGCATGTGAGGATGGTTAGAATACGGGATTTCGTCATGCAAGGATTAAGGCTTCTAAATGGAAGAGCAAAGTTACAAGAATCATTTATATTCTTTGTTTTAGCTTAAAAACCTTCACAATCATTTCGTCATTTCTCCTAATGGTAAGTATAATTGTTTTGCCTTCGACTGATTTAAAGAGATTGCCAATGTCATCTAATTTTGTAGTGGCTACCGGTGAGAAGTTAATGGTCATGATCTCATCATCAACCAATATCCCAGCGTTTTCAGCTGGAGAGCCCGGTTCAATTCTGCTGATGAAATAACGTCTTATTTTACCATCCTCCATGTACACTTCAATTCCCGACATATCATGCTCAAAAGGACGGTTAAACTGCCCGTTTTTCCGTAAATACATCGAATTGTCGGCGTAGTCGAATATCACATTAAAGCGACTCAAAATATCTGCGCCTAAATTTCCATTGCGGTCTTTCAGAAAGATTTTAGCCGCAACATCATCATATTGAGGGTAAGAGGCTAACACCCTTTTCAGGGTAAAGCTACCTATTCTTAAAGCAGAAACCCGGCCGATACTACCATCTATAGGGCCGCTCATGCCTACTCCAAGGTTTGCTTTTATAGAAGCCCTCGGAACTGGGAATGGCTTTTCATGCAAACGCTCTAAAGAAATGGCATGGCTGGCGCCATTATCGATCAATGTTTTGATTTCGATACGACCATATTCAGGGTTTTCAATGCTGATGTTTGCATAGGGCTTATAAGCGCTGATCTCAATAGGAATCCTTTCACCCTTTATTTTACCCGCACTATAGGGCTCTTTAAACAATAATTTCTTGGTCGAATACCGCAACTCAACGATAAAGCTTTTAAAGAAATAATAGCCCAATAAGCCATATATTTTTGTACCCAGATAGTTTGATAATCCGAAAATGTCCTGCTTCAATATCGCCGTAGGAATGTTGTCTATGTAGGATTTACCCAGTTGCGCCGAAACATCATTAGAGATATAGGCATCTATTTCGTTGCCGCTTCCCAGTCCTGATATCTTAATCGAACGAGATACTTTTATGCCAATGCTATCAATTAAACCCGGATCGGTAATGATAAGAGGACCAACTCCGGTGTCTAAAATGAAATTAAATGGCCCTTTATCGTTCAAGTAAAGTGGAATGATGATAAGGTTTTTAACCTGCAAAAATGGCATTGCGTCCTTACCTCGTTTTCCTTTAAAATAGAATTGCTGTCCTTGAGCAGTAATCACAGCACAAACTTGAATGATCAGAATCATCTGATAAATTCTAAGTCTACGGAAATTAATTCTGCTCATTAACAATTTCATTGAACTAAACTACTAAATTAGTAGCAGTATGGTTAGATCTGCACATAAAAGTATTCAACTAAAAAAGAATAATCTAAAATCCTACCTGTATATCGGCTTAATCGGCTTGGGCCTTTTAACCAGTTGCTCCACAGAAAAGCGAATTTCCAGGAATTTGAATAAGGTTTTTTCGAATTCTACGGTACTTAAACAGTATTATGCCGGTTTTGCCTTGTATGATATGGCTGCCGGGCGGATGTTGTTTGAACAACATGGCGATCAATATTTTACACCAGCCTCAAACACCAAATTGTACACCTTCTATGCGGGATTGAAAATGATCCCAGATTCTATTCCTTCTCTCAGGTACATAGAGAGGGGCGACTCCCTAATCTTTTGGGGAACAGGCGATCCCTCTTTTTTACATAGCAAGCTGAAAGGGACAAAGGCGGCAGATTTCTTAAGAAATACAACTAAAAAACTATTTTATGCCCCAGGTAGATATACCGGTAATTTTTATGGAAGCGGTTGGCAATGGGACGATTACAATGACTACTATCAAGCCGAGATCAATGAATTGCCCATTATGGATAATTTGGTTGATATTAAAAGTAAAAATGGCAAATTGATCCTATCCCCAACAGTACTGGAGGATTGTTTTGCAAAAGATTCACTTTCAAAAAGAAACACATTTAGCGTAACCCGGGATTTTGTGGCCAATCATTTTAAGTATCCAAATGTCCCTGTGCCAGCAAATTACAACCAGCAAGTTCCTTATAAACTGAGCCTTCCACTTACTTTAACCATGCTTTCGGATACCCTTCACAAGGATATCGAGTTAATTGCGTTGAAAATGCCAGCCAATGCGAAGACTATTTATAATTTAAGGACCGATTCGGTACTAAAGGAAATGATGTTGCCCAGCGATAATTTCATCGCAGAGCAATTGCTCCTGGTGTATGCTAACCAGCTGGGAGAAGAACTGAGCACAGCTAAAGCCATCGCTCATATTGAAAAGAATTACCTCTCCACTTTACCGGATAAACCCGTTTGGGTAGATGGATCTGGTCTTTCGAGATATAATTTATTTACGCCCAGAGACATGGTTAAGTTGTTGGAATTGATTTATAAGCAAGTAAATGATCCCCAGCGGCTGTTTAGCATGTTGCCTGCAGGTGGTAAAAGTGGGACGCTCAGAAATGCTTATCCCAAAACAAGTCAGCCCTTTGTATTTGGTAAAACAGGTACACTTTCCGGTGTGCACAATCAAAGTGGTTATGTGCTAACGAAGAAGGGTAAAACCTATATTTTTTCTTTTATGAACAACAATTTTGTGACCCCTACTGGGGATGTAAGGCGAGAAATGGTGAGGATTATGACCTATATCCATGATAAGTTTTAAAAGGAATAAAAGCCCCTTAGAGCTTTTTAAATGGGATATCCATCAAATTATAGGCTTGCCAATCCATAAAATCAAAATGCCACCATTCATTTTCCAAGACCCTGAAGCCATATTTTCGCATGGTATTGATTAGTAATTGTCTGTTTTTTATAATTTGAGGGGGTAAATTGGTGTAGGTTATTGCAGCTTCGGGGGCAAAACTATCATACGGGGTAGGCATTTCAAGCTCTTGGCCAGTTTTTAAATCAATTAAAGTCAGGTCAACCGCACAGCCGCGATTGTGTCTCGAGCCTTTATTGGGGTTCGCAACAAACATTTTGTCCGAAGCTTCTTTATAAAAAGCCACAGTTATGCTATAGGGGCGGTAGGCATCAAATATTTTTAAGCCATAGCCCTTCTTTTTAAGCTCTGCCTGCACTCTTTTAAGCTGTAGCACCACTGGTTTTCGGGCAAATGCTCGGGCCTGAGGATACATTACACGCTTCATAAAGTTGTCCTTAGTTGCGTATTTGATGTCCAGAACAAGGCCAGGAATATATTTTTTGATCTCAAGCAATTGATAATTGCTGTTCTTTTTGCAGGAATCTAAATATTCAGGATAGGCGTCTATGATTAGCCCATAGGGGTTGGGTTTATTCTTTTGAGCTTGAACAGAAAAACAATAGCCTACCAATAAGAGCAGAAAAATTTTTTTCATTGGCGGGCGTTACTGATTGGCGGCTACGATTAGATCCAGATCTTTATAAGGTAAATTAAACATATTAGCCAGATCTTTACTGGTGAGATGGCCCTGATAGATATACAACGCCTCCCTGATGCCAGGTTTGCTCCAAACAAGATTCATCAGCCCGCCCATATCGCCAATATCTATTAAGATTGGAGTAAAGATATTGGTTAGTGCATAAGAGGCTGTTCTGGGTACTCTGGAAGCTATATTTGGCACACAATAATGAATGACGTCATGTTTTCTAAATACCGGATTTTTGTGGTTGGTTACTTCCGAAGTTTCAAAGCAGCCACCTTGATCGATACTAACGTCAATCACCACCGAATTTGGTTTCATCCTTGCCACCGTTTCTTCCATCACCACACAAGGGCTTCTGCCATGGGAAGCACGAATGGCACCAATCACCACGTCACAAGTCGTAATGGCTTTACTCAGCACGATGGGTTGCATAACAGATGTGAATACACGGGTTCCTAAGTTGTTTTGCAGGCGTCTAAGGCGATAAATGGAGCTGTCGAACACTTTCACCTCTGCACCAAGAGATATTGCAGTACGGGCAGCGTATTCGCCAACTGTTCCCGCACCTAGAATAACAATCTCTGTTGGAGGAACACCGGTAAAGCCACCCAGCATCAAGCCTTTTCCTCCGGTTACATTGCTGAGGTACTCGGCCGCAATTAAAATAGAGGTTGCCCCAACAATTTCACTCATTGAACGGACAACGCTTAAAATATTCCCTTCATCTCTGATGTGCTCAAAGCATAGGGCATTGATTTTTTTATTTAGGAGCGCTTTAAGGTAGGATTCTTTAAGTCCGCCCATTTGTAATGCCGAAATCAAGGTTTGCCCTTTATGCATCATGGCAATTTCCCCTACAGTTGGTGGGGCTATTTTTACAATGATATCGGCATCAAATACCTCTTTTTTGTTAAAGCTAATGATTGCGCCCTGCTCGCTATATTCGTTATCGGAGAAGTTTGCAGCAACACCAGCTCCACTCTCAATAATTACTTTGTGCCCGTTGTTTACAAGTAGTGCAACAGATAAAGGAGTCAAGGCAATCCTGTTTTCCTGAAAAGAGATCTCTTTTGGAATGCCGATGTACAAGCTGTTGTTCTTCTTACTTATCTCTGACATTGCCTCCTTTGGTTGTATTAAACCTTGCTGAGCAATGGAGGCCATACCTTCGCGTAATCCTGTAGCCATTTTCATTTATAGATTTGGATTGAAATTAAGCAAAATAGCTGAAATAAAGAGTGTTTGATGTTTAAATTTTTGAAATTGACAATATACGGTCATTCTCATTTTGTGCCGAAATTTCTATTTTTACAAAATGAAGTGGTAAAAGAGGGGCAATTTTCTCTGGCCACTCTATAAAACAGATGTTTCCCGAATAAAAATACTCTTCGTAGCCAATATCATAGGCTTCCTGCAGGTTCTTAATTCTGTAAAAATCAAAGTGATAAATAATTTTGCCATTGGCATCATATTCGTTCACAATAGAAAATGTTGGACTGGTAACGACTTTAGTTACACCCAGTTCTTTAGCCAAAGCTTTAATCAAAGTGGTTTTTCCAGCCCCCATTTCTCCTTCAAAAATAAAAATCTGGTCGTCTTGAGTGCTTTCTATAATTCTTTTAGCCGCATTTTCAAGACTATCAAGGCCATTAACTTCAATTTTTATACTTTCCATACTTAAGCAAATTTATAATAATTCGAATGATTTCTAAAGGTGCAGACACAGATTAGACTGAACAGGTCTGTATTAGTGCTTGTCGGGCACTGTAATTATTAGGGAATGAGTAGGGTTAAACTTGGGAATAAGTAGGGGGTTGCTATAGGGTTGCCTTACCCTTGCTTTACCGCTATTTATTCGCTAGTCATTCCCTAGTTCTAGCGAAGACTTCCAAAGCCATTTATGGTAAACTCAGGGCGATAATTAACAACAAAAAGGCCGCATCAAAATAGGATACGGCCTTCCGGCAAAATTGATAAAAGCGGCTATTGACTATCTCGAGCTGTAAGTTGCAATAGGGATAATCATTTCTTCCAAAGAAATGCCCCCATGCTGGAAAGTCTCGTTGTAATAATTTACAAACTGATTGTAGTTGTTCTGATAAACAAAGTAGCGATCTTCCTTAGCGAAAATGTAGTTAGAGCTGATGTTTATTTTAGGTAACTGCGCTTCATGTGGGTTTTTAATCAAAAATACCTCTTTAGCATTGTAATTAAGGTTTCTTCCTTGTTTATAACGGAGGTTTGTATTGGTATTTCTGTCGCCAATTACCTTACTTGGGTGTTTAACCCGGATCGTACCGTGATCGGTGGTAATCACTAATTTAACGCGTTTCTGTGAAATCTTTTTAAGCAAGTCCATCAACGGAGAGTGCTCAAACCAGGAAAGGGTCAATGAGCGATAGGCGGCATCGTCATTAGCCAGTTCGCGGATCATTTGCATATCGGTACGGGCATGCGAAAGCATATCTACAAAGTTGTAAACGATCGCATTGAAGTCATTTTGCAATAAGTTGTTGACCTGTTCGTTCAAGGCTCTGCCATCATCATACGTCAGGATTTTGTTGTAGCTGAATTTGCATTCCTTGCGAAGGCTACGTTTGATCTGATCGGCAAGGAAAGCGGCTTCGTGCATATTCTTTCCACCTTCATCATCATCATTCTGCCACAAACCAGGGAAGCGTTTTTCCATCTCCAGAGGCATCAAGCCTGAAAATATGGCGTTCCTGGCATATTGTGTCGCTGTAGGTAGGATACTGGTATAAATATCCTCATCGTCCATTCTAAAATACTCGGTAATTAATGGATTAATGATGCGCCACTGATCGTAGCGAAGGTTATCAATCAGGATAAAGAAAACAGGAGTGGTATCGTTGATCAACGGAAACACCTTCTTTTTTAACAATTCGTTTGACAATAATGGCGCCGTTCCTTTGCCATTAACCCAGCCGAGATAGTGATCTTCAATAAATTTGGAAAACTGAGTATTGGCTTCGGATTTTTGCATAGTCAGAATCTCATGCATCTGAGGGTCGTCCAGTTTTTCAAGCTCCAGCTCCCAGAAAACCAGCTTTTTGTATACCTCAACCCATTCTTCATAACTCAGTTTGTCATTTAGCGTCATCCCCAGGCGTCTAAAGTCCTGCTGGTATGCCATAGAGGTTTTCTCGCTAACCAGGCGTTTGTTGTCAATGAGCTTTTTAATAGTCAGTAAAACCTGTTTAGGGTTCACTGGTTTAATCAGGTAGTCATCTATTTTAGATCCGATGGCATCTTCCATCAGGTTTTCTTCTTCACTTTTGGTGATCAGCACCACAGGCACATCGTTTCTGATGTTTTTTATGGCGCTAAGGGTTTCCAATCCGCTCATTCCTGGCATATTTTCGTCCAGAAAAACTAAGTCAAAATGTTCCTTTCCAAACGCTTCGAGAGCATCATTTCCATTCGTGTAGGTGGTTACATGATATCCTTTTTCATTTAGTAATAATATATGTGGTTTTAATAAGTTAATCTCATCATCGGCCCATAAAATCTTAGTTTCTTGCATCATTATATCTGTATAATGTAAAAATAATTCCTCAAAAAGAGTCTTCTCTTTCTTAGTTATGGATAAAAATAGCAATTTTTGTACCGCATAATTTATTTTTAGAGATTGAACAAAAAGAAAATCATAAATGATCCGGTATATGGCTTCATAAATATTCCATCTGAAATCATATTTGACCTGATCGCTCATCCGTATTTTCAAAGGCTCAGGTATATTAAGCAATTGGGAATGACGCACCTAGTCTATCCCGGGGCTTTGCATACCAGGTTTCACCATGCTATAGGTGCGATGCACTTGATGAGTTTGGCGATTGAAGTGCTTCGAGGCAAGGGGCATGAAATTACTGCCGCTGAAGAGGAGGCTGCCACAATTGCCATTTTGCTACATGACATTGGGCATGGGCCTTTTTCTCATGCACTGGAGCATACGCTGGTAAATGGGATTAAACATGAGGATATTTCCATGATGATGATGGAAAAGCTGAATGTAGAATTTGAAGGGCGCTTAACTTTGGCCATCAATATCTTTAAAGGCGACTATGCCAAAACGTTTCTTCCACAACTGGTTTCTAGTCAGCTCGACCTTGACCGAATGGATTACTTGAACCGTGACAGCTTTTTTACAGGTGTAAGCGAGGGGGTAATTAGTTTCGACAGGATCATTAAAATGTTTAATGTGCTGGATAACCAACTGGTGATTGAGGAGAAGGGGATTTACTCGATTGAGAAGTTTTTGATTGCCAGAAGGTTGATGTACTGGCAGGTGTATCTTCATAAAACGGTAATTGCCGGAGAAATGTTGTTGGTGAAGATTTTAGAACGCGCAAAGTATTTAGCTGGCAACGGCGAAGTTTTATTTGCAACTCCAGCATTGCAGCATTTTTTAAAAAATGAAATTACAGAGTCTGAATTCTTTACTTCGGATGTGCATTTATTGCAGTTTTCGAAGCTTGATGATCAGGATATTTTTGCTTCGGTAAAGGTTTGGGTAGACCATCCAGATAGAATCTTGTCGGCACTTTGTGGGATGCTTACGCAAAGAAATTTGTATAAGGTAGAGATTAGTAATGAGGTTCCTAACAAAAACAGAGTGAATGACTTACGGGAAAGGACTGCGGCTTTTTTGAAAGTAAATAAAACAGATGTGTGTTATTTTGTGTTTACAGACATGATTAGAAACCGAGCCTATAACGCTGGTAGAGGCAATATTAATATTCTGTTGAAAAACAATACAATTATTGATATTGCAAAAGCATCGGATTTATCTAACTTAGAATCTTTAGATAAGACGGTAAAGAAACATATACTCTGCTATCCCCGAATTATTTAGCCTTTTTTAACAAAATAATAAACGATTAATCCCGTTTTTTGGGTAGTTGATTCGCTATGCCGATCAATAACCTAAAGAGGTTTATTTGTTCATATCAATTTAACATATAACTTTGTAAAATGCAATTTACTGCCAAGCAGATAAGTGAGTTTATAGATGGTACCATTGAAGGCGACGAAAACGCAAAAGTCAGCGAGCTTTCAAAAATAGAAAATGGTAAGACTGGTTCTTTATGCTTTTTATCTAACCCTAAGTACGAGAACTATTTATACCAGACAAATGCTTCAGTAGTAATTGTAGGGAAAGACTTTGTGCCTTCGCAAAAAGTCGACAGCACCTTAATTCGGGTTGCGGATCCTTACAGTGCTTTTTCCGTTTTACTGGATAAATATAATGAGGTGGTTAACCAAAGTAACACTCAAACTGGCATCGAACAGCCATGTTTTATCCATCCAACAGCAAAAATTGGTAAAAATGTATTTATTGGTGCGTTTTCCTATATAGCTGAAAATGTGGAGATTGGTGACGGCACTAAAATTTCGCCCCAAGTATTTGTTGGAGCGGATAGTGTTGTCGGGAAAAATTGCAGCATTTCTCCAGGGGTGAAGATTTATAACCGCTCTGTTTTGGGAAATAACATCATTATCCATTCCAATACCGTAATTGGTAGTGACGGATTTGGCTTTGCTCCGCAGGCTGATGGTACTTATACCAAAATTGCACAGATTGGTAACGTAGTGATTGAGGATGATGTAGAGATTGGGGCGAATACCGCGATTGATAGAGCTACAATGGGTTCTACTTTCATCAGAAAAGGCGTTAAGTTGGACAATTTGATCCAGATTGCGCACAATGTTGATGTTGGTGAACACAGTGTTGTTGCAGCGCAAACCGGAATTTCTGGCAGTTCAAAATTGGGCGAGAAGTCTGTTATAGGCGGTCAGGTTGGCATTGCCGGGCACCTTTCTTTGGCCAAAGGAACACAGATTGGTGCTCAGGCCGGAATAAATTTTAATACGACTGAAGAAAATAAACAATGGCATGGCAGTCCTGCTCAGCCACTAAGAGATTGGATGCGGGCTTCTGTGATTTTTAAGCAGTTGCCGAGCGTTGAAAAAAGAATAGCGTGCCTTGAAACAAAAATAAAGGAGCTTAACTTGATCATCGAACAAAACAGTACAATAGCAAATAATAATGAACGTTAAACAAAAGACCATAAAAAACGAAGTTTCGGTAAGTGGCGTAGGCTTACATACCGGAGCAAATGTTACACTTACATTCTGTCCCGCACCGGAAAATCACGGGTTTAAGTTTCAAAGAATAGACCTACCTGGAAGTCCGATAGTTGATGCAGATTGTGATAATGTCACCGATACAGCGAGAGGAACAACCATTACGCAAAATGGAGCGAGTGTAAGTACGGTAGAACATGTTATGGCCTCTTTGGTAGGAATGGACCTGGATAACGTGTTGATGAAGCTTGATGGCCCGGAAACGCCAATTATGGACGGAAGTGCAATCGAGTTTTTAGATGCTTTAGAAAGTGCCGGCGTTCAGCTGCAAAGCGTGGATAGAGAGTATTTCCAAATTCCACATAACATTACTTATACTGAACCTGATAGAAAAGTTGAGATTGTTGCAATGCCTTTAGACGACTATAGGTTTACTTGCATGATCGATTACAATTCGCCGGTTTTAGGTAGTCAACATGCTGGAATCTCTAGTATTGCTGAGTTTAAGAAAGAAATTGCTTCTTGCAGGACTTTTTGCTTTTTACATGAATTAGAATACCAGTTGCAGAACAACCTGATTAAGGGTGGTGATTTAAATAATGCAATTGTTATCGTTGATAAAGAGGTGACTAAGGAAGAATTGGATCACCTGGCTAAAATATTTAAACGTACAGCAATTGAAGTTGCTCCACAGGGTATTTTAAATAACATGGAATTGAGGCACCAAAATGAGCCGGCAAGACATAAATTGCTGGACATGATTGGTGATCTTGCCTTGGTTGGTGTTCATTTGAAAGGTCATATTATGGCTGCAAGACCAGGCCATGCGGCTAACGTCGCTTTTGCTAAAAAAATCAAAGCAGCGATCAAAAAGGAAAAAAATAAAAAGGTGCATCATGTTTATGATACTACCGTAAAGCCGCTATACGATATTGTTCAGATCATGGACATATTGCCTCACCGTCAGCCATTTCTGTTTATCGACAAGGTATTGGAATTGAGTAAAACTCACGTGGTTGGTGTGAAAAATGTAACCATGAACGAGGAGTTCTTTAAAGGTCATTTTCCGGGAGCACCTGTTTTTCCGGGAGTGATTCAAATTGAAGCTATGGCTCAAACTGGTGGAATTCTGGTATTAAGCACGGTGCCAGATCCAAGAAATTACCTTACCTTGTTCCTTAAGATTGACAATGTTCGCTTTAGAGCGCAGGTTTTGCCAGGTGATACTATTGTTTTCAGATGTGATTTAATGGAGCCGATTAGAAGAGGCATCGCACAAATGAAAGGTGTAGGAATGGTAGGCGGAAAAGTGGTGGTTGAAGCAGAAATGATGGCCCAAATCGTAAAAGTAAAAGAAAACGAAACTACATGATACAACCCTTAGCATATATACATCCTCAGGCAAAAATAGCCGATAATGTGGTTATTGAACCTTTTGCTGTAATTCATAAAGATGTTGAGATAGGTGAGGGTACCTGGATTGGCTCTAATGTGGTGATCATGGATGGCGCCCGGATAGGAAAGAACTGTAGGGTATTTCCCGGCTCGGTAATTTCTGGCGTGCCTCAAGACTTGAAGTTTGCGGGTGAGGTGACGACAGCAGAGATTGGCGATAATACAACCATCAGAGAGTGTGTGACCATTAATAGGGGCACCAAGGACAAGTGGAAGACGGTTATTGGTAGCAACTGTCTGATTCAGGCTTATTCTCACATCGCACATGATTGTGAGGTTGGAGATTACTGTATATTTTCGAATAGCACTACCCTTGCTGGTCACATTACGATTGGTAATTATGTTGTTTTGGCAGGATTAGTGGCTATCCATCAGTTTGTAAAAGTGGGCTCACACGCATTTGTTACGGGTGGTTCATTGGTTAGAAAAGACGTACCACCGTATGTGAAGGCTGCTCGAGAGCCTTTGTCCTATGCTGGAATTAACTCGGTTGGTTTAAGAAGAAGAGGGTTCTCATCTGAGAAAATCAACGAGATACAGGAAATTTACAGGGTTTTGTTTGTGAAACACAACAACGTAACTAAAGCGCTGGATATGATAGAAGCCGAATTCAAACCTACGGAGATTCGTGATGAGATTGTAGATTTCATCAGAAACTCTAACCGGGGTGTGATGAAAGGCTTTGGTTCGGGAAGTTAATACCTGCTGAATGACAATTAGCTTAGCTAACGTTGGAAGAAGGTTTAACCAGGAATGGATTTTCAGGAATATAGATTATTCGTTTCTTCCTGGAGAAAAATATGCGGTCTTAGGGCCTAACGGTTCTGGTAAATCTACGCTATTGAGTGTCTTGCTCGGGAATTTATCACCGTCGGAAGGGGCTATAAGTTACAAGTCGGGGATTGATATCCCCGTTGAGGATATTTATAAGTCGATTAGCTTTGCAGCGCCTTATCTGGATTTAATTGAAGAATTTACACTTCAGGAAACCATTAGCTTTCATTTTAAATTTAAAGCCTTTTACGAGGGGATGAGCGCTGAATCAGTGTTAGACCTGCTTGGGCTCGCGAAATCGCAGGATAAGGCTTTAAAATACTTTTCTTCGGGAATGAAACAGCGCACTAAGCTTGCGCTGGCTTGTTGTTCCAATACCCCACTTCTTTTTCTGGACGAGCCAACATCTAACCTGGATAAGCAGGGAATGAGCTGGTACTTGCAGTTAATTGAGCGATTTTCGGCAAACCGAACGCTAATTATAGGGTCAAATCAAGAGTCTGAGTATTCCTTTTGTAACCATTTTGTTGAGTTGACGGATTATAAATAAGTAATATTTATATTTGAAAACAGGCCGAAACGGACTATTTGGGGCTTAAAATGCCTTTATAAAAATATTTTTAAATTACTATTGTGGAATCGATAAATAGTCTTTACCTTTGCGGCACGAAAAAAGGCCAAAAGTTTAGGCGAAATTTCAAAACAAAATGGCAAAAGCATCAGAAGTAAAAAATGGGAACATACTTCGTTTTAACGGAGATCTGGTACAAGTAGAGGAGTTTTTACATCGTACACCCGGAAATTTACGCGCTTTTTATCAAGCTAAGATGCGGAATGTTAAAACTGGTAAAACAGTTGAATATAGGTTCCGCGTTGATGAAGAGGTTGAGATTTGCCGTGTTGAAACCAGCGATTACCAGTTTTTGTATGAAGATGGTGAAGCACTAGTAGTAATGGATAATACTACGTTTGAACAGTTTAACGTACCGAAGGCATTATTTGGTAAAAGTATTCGGTTCTTGAAAGAAGGAATGAATGTAATTATCGCATTTGAAAGTGAAGAGCCAATTATGGCACAAACACCTTCTCATGTTGAATTAGAAATAACCTACTCGGAGCCTGCAGTTAAAGGCGATACATCTACAAATGCATTGAAATATGCGACGTTAGAGACAGGAGTAGAAATAAAAGTCCCAATGTTTATCAATCAGGGCGATAAAGTTAAGATTGATACGCGTACTGGTGACTATGTTGAAAGAGTAAAATAAGAATTTTCATAGTTTAGTTTTAGGTTTAGGTTGATTGTGGCTTCGGAGTGGTTCCCGAAGCCATCTTTTTTTATGGGATTTTTTTTGGTTGAAAAATCAAATTATGCTTCTGAGGCTGGAGTCTTTTGCCCAGAAGAAGGGCAAAACTTCCTAGGCCTCTTCAGCACAATATTGATTTTTCTTTATGCGGCCAAACTGAAATCCCCAAAAAGATGGCTTCGAGTTTTTGAGTATTTCAGGCTGGGCTTATAATTGTTATATTTGTTTTGATGACAAAAGCAGAGATCAGAAAAGTAGCAACAATGCAGCGGAAATGGCTTTCTGAAGACCAGATTGAAGATTATAGTCTACAATTGCTAAGGCAATTCTCTTTGTTGGACTTCTCATCGGTTCGTACGATTCATGTATTTCTGCCTATTACGGAGAAGAAAGAACCAAATACTTTCCTTTTTATTGATTGGTTGAGTGTTAATTATCCGGAGATCAAAATCATAGTTCCAAGGGCTGATTTTGATACTGCATTGATGACGAATTATGTGTATCAGGGTAAGGATGGTCTGGTTAAAAACCTGTACAATATCCTGGAGCCTGCGCAAGGCGAGTTGCACACAGGAGATGTGGATTTGGTACTTATTCCAATGTTGGCTTTTGATAAAAAAGGCTACCGGGTAGGCTACGGTAAGGGCTTTTATGATCGTTTTTTGCAAAATGTAGCTACCAAAAAGGTCGGATTATGCTTTTTTGAACCAGTTGAAGAGATCAGTGATGTGAATGAGCATGATGTGTGTCTGGACTTGTGCATTACTCCAAATAAAGTTTATTCATTTTAAGGGGTAACAAATATTAACTTTTGCTGATATACCTCCAAACAGTTTGATTGTAAACTAAAGGAGAACGTTATGAAAAAGTTAATATTAGTGGTACTAGCGGTTTTATTGACCGGTCTTACCTGGGCACAGAAGAAGTCGGATGCGACTATAAATAATGGAGGAAAACTTCAGATTTCGGCTTTTGGAGGTCTCAGTATGCCGCAAGGCAAATATAAAAACGAGATTGGTAGGGCTAAGAACGGTTATTTTGGTGGTCTGGCCATTGATCAGTATTTTAAGGGGAATAAATGGGGTGTTGGTATTGATGCCCGGTTTTTGAACCATGATATCAGAAAGTTTGACAGTGTGTTTTTCGACAATGGGTACATCGCTACCGACTATGTAAATCACCCTTCTTTCCAACATATTGGGGTTAGTATTGGGCCAACGTATAAATCTAATTTTGGTAAGCTAGGCCTGGAAGTTTTTCTTCGTGGTGGGGTATTGTTTCAGGGATTTCCTCAGTATAAAGAGTCTATTTATGTAAACCAGGCTTCGGGGCCGCCACTTCCATTGTTCGATACGCAGTATACGAGCAATCCTAAGCGCATTACGAAGGGCTGGATGGGACTAGGTGGTCTTCGGTTATCTTATGCGCTTAATGAGCATTGGGGCGTGTTTGCCCAGGCGGATTATTTAAGAACCTTTGGCAAAAGCTTCGGAAGCGACTCCAGTGAGTTTCATATCACTAAATATGCAGTAAAAAAAGCGCTTACAGCTTCAGACGTGCTACCCGTAAAGAATGATGCAATTACCAATATAAACACTTACTATGAAGAAATTCCTACTATTCAAAAAACGTATATACAAGCCGTAAATGTTGGCTTTGGAATTAAATACACATTTGGTGCTAAACGAAAAGTAGTTGAGGATCGTCCTCTGACTAAAACGGTCGCTCCACCAGTAATTGCTGCACCGAAAGATATTCTTGTTGTCGTAAAGGATAAACAAACGGGCTTGGCTTTAAGTGGTGTAATCGTTAAAATCAGCAGGAACAATGTTGATAATACCTCTATCAGTAACGCTGATGGTCAGGCTGAACGTGTTTTAAAAGCCGAAAGGGGTGTTTACCAGATCACAGCTGTGAAAAATGGCATTACGGCTGAACCTGTAGCGATAAGTGTGGCTGATTTTGATAATGCTGGCAATGTGATTTATAAAGAGATTTATCATGATGACCCTAGATTTACCTTGATTGGAGAGACCGTTAGGGCTAATGATAACTCCAAATTACCTGGTATTGGTACTGTACTAACCAATGCGACCAACAGTAAAAATATGACTCAGATTTCTGATGGAGAGGCTAAATTTGTCTATCAGTTGGAGCAACAATCCGACTATAACATTGTGGCCAATCAAGCTGGGAAGTTTTCGCAAACAGAAGGGGTGACTACAAAAGGTCTGGACAGAAGCAAAACGTTATATGTTACGCTAAAACTTGGCGTTAATAATTTGGATGCAGGGGCTGTTTTTGTGCTTAAAAACATTCATTATGACTTTGATAAGTCTTATATCAGACCAGATGCTGAGCGGATATTAGACAATTTGTTAAACGTAATGTCGCAAAACCCTACCTTGAGGATTGAGTTGTCATCTCATACGGATAGTCGTGGTAAGGATGCGTATAACATGCGCCTATCGCAACAAAGGGCTGAAGCCGCAGTGAATTACCTGGTAAGCAAAGGTGTGGATCGTAGTAGAATGGTAGCCAAAGGTTATGGTGAGACACGTTTGTTAAACCATTGTGGCAATGGAGTAGAATGTAGCGATGAAGAGCATCAGGCAAATAGACGGACGGAAATAAAGGTTTTGAAATACTAGACTAAATCCGTTTAAATTAAAAAGGAGTCTGGATCATAATTTTGATTCAGACTCCTTTTTCGTTACATGGGTCAAATAAAATCACCTCGTTTACTTTTGCGACTTTATAAAATCGCTTATAAGGTACGTTAGGGTCTTCGGCGTGGTTTGGCACCGGCTGCCGTCAATTAAGGCTACAGCGCCCTCGCAAATATGTAAATACGCGAATTTTTTAGTTGGATTTAATATTAGCTTTCTGATTTCGTTCAAAGAGAATCCCGAAGGGGTCATGGCGCTAGACAATACATTTTCTATGCAATCCAGATCAAGTTCCAATCCGGTTGTTGTTCCTGTTTTTTTAACGAGCTTACTCCAGGCAGAAAAGATAGGCTGATCGCTTTTGAGGAGATCATCAAAAAATACTGGATAGATATGTTGGTTTGTAGCTATGGTTTCGAGTATAGCATTGTTGTTGTAATTCTGGTGTAGCCCGAATATGCCATAGCGAATTAAATAACCATCTTTTATGGCATAACTGAATCCATTGCCACTATGTCTTCCGGTTGCAGGCCTTAAATCAGCATGAGCATCAATATTGATGACGTCAATAGGGGCCTTTAATCCTAATGAGACTCCTTTGATAATTGGGTAAGCATTGTTGTGACCACCGCCGATAACAATAGGCGTTTTGCCGGCGGCAATGATCTTTTGAATCACTGGGTAGACTAATGCATCGATTTCTGCTACTTTTTCCTGAAGATATGGCACCTCAGTCTTTGTAGGCTCAGAAATAGCAAAATGACCCAGAATAAGCAGTTCCTCGCCATTGAAAAAAGGGGTACTTTGTATGTTCAACAGCGCTTTGAGCGTTGGTTCCCATGTAGAGGCTGCACCGGCAATGCCGTAATTTGCGCGAACGCCAATATCTTCGGGGATGCCAACCAGTACAAACTGAGCGCTTGAACTGGTAATTTCATCTAGTGTGGCTACCGTTTGTACTTTCTGGCCCAGTTTAACCTCTCCTTCACGCAGATTGGTTAAGGCCATAAGGTCTGCGGAGTTGTATATGTTAAGACCGTCCATTAGCTTATTTTGCCATTTAGTATGATGGTTTCTATTTGCGATTGGCCAAAACTATAAGGCAGAAAAGCAATAGAAGACATTGGTCTTGTGATAAACAAGTTGGCTTTTTTGCCTTTAGCGATACTACCTACTTCTGAACTAAGCTCCATTGCAGCGGCTCCATTTATGGTGGCTGCGTTTATGGCTTCTTCAGGGCGCATTCGTAGTTTTATGCAAGCTAGAGACACTACCAGATTCATATTTCCTGAAGGAGTAGAGCCGGGGTTATAATCGGTTGCAACAGCTACCGGAATGTTTGCATTGATCAGTCCTCTGGCATTGGCAAAAGGGATGTTAATGTAAAATGAGCAGGAAGGTAATAGTGTGGCGATCGTATTGCTTGTCGCTAAGCTTTCAATTACAGCCGCATCAGTAGCTTCCAGATGATCTACTGAAATGGCCTGATGTTTTACACCGACTTGTACCCCGCCTGATACAGACAGCTGATTGGCATGTATTTTAGGTTTTAAGCCGTATTTTGCTCCAGCCTGTAGCAATCTATCTGTGTCATCCACAGAGAAAAAACCATGTTCGCAAAAGGCATCCATATAATCAGCAAGACCTTCGTCCGCAATTCGAGGGAGCATTTCTTCAATAATTAATTTGATATAGCCCTCGTGATCGTTTTTGTATTCAGGTGGGTAGGCGTGCGCAGCGAGAAAAGAGGCCTTAATTGGAATGGGAAAGTTCTCTTTCAGTTTGCGGATAACTTTCAGCATCTTTAATTCGCTGTCAGTCGTAAGTCCATACCCGCTTTTTATCTCTACCGCTCCGGTACCTTGTCTGATCATGTCAGTTAGGCGCTGTGCCGCAGAATCATACAATTCTTCGGCTGAGGCGAGCTGTAATTTCCTTGCCGAATTTAAAATACCACCGCCTGCTGCGGCAATATCTTCATAGCTTTTGCCATCAATTTTCATCACAAACTCTTCCTCTCTCGAAGCGGCGAAGACAATATGTGTATGGGAATCACACCATGAAGGGAAAACATAGCCGCCCCTTGCATCGTGGGTAACAATGTAATTTGGCAAATGATCCGGTAATTGGTCCATGGAGCCAAAGTCTTTTATTTTTCCACCTTCACATAAAAGCCATGCATTTTCTATTGCCGGGAGGTTTTGCATCTGGCTACCCCTTAAAAGGAGCGTGTTTTCCGGATGCAGGCCAACTAGTGATCGGATATTGGTAATGAGCAGGTCTGACATGATTAAGCGTTTAATTCCAATAAAACAGGACAGTGATCAGAATGAATGGCATCAGCCAGAATGGTCACATTTTTCAATTTCTCCAGCATTGGTTGCGTAGCCAGGTGGTAATCGATACGCCAACCCAGGTTCTTTCCTCTTGAACCCGCTCTAAAACTCCACCAGGTGTAATGATGTGGATCTTTGTTGAAGTGTCTGAAAGTGTCTATAAAGCCGTTTGTTAAGAATAGCTCCATCCATTCGCGTTCTTCAGGCAGGAAACCAGAAGAGTTGGCGTTTGATTTCGGGTTATGGATATCTATAGCGGTATGGCAGATGTTGTAATCGCCTGAAATGATCATGTGAGGATGTTCTTTGCGCAATTCAGCAACGTACGTGTCAAAGAATCGCATAAATTCATACTTTTTAACTTGTCTTTCATCACCACTGGATCCTGAAGGCATATATAGGCTCATTAACGAGAATCCGTCGAAATCGGCCCTTAATATTCTTCCTTCTTTATCAATCCATTCTTCACCACAACCATATTCTACATGATTTGGTTTTATTTTGGTGAGTATAGCAACACCACTATATCCTTTCTTTTCGGCCGGAAACCAGTAGTGATGGTAGCCTAATTGTTCTATTAAAACGAGAATTTCGGGGATTTGTGAAGGTAGTGCTTTAACTTCTTGAAGACAGACCATGTCCGCATTGGTTTCTTGCAGCCAACCGATAAAGTTTTTGGTGGTGGCAGAGCGGATGCCATTGACGTTGTAGGATATGATTTTCATTATCGTATGCTTGTTTTTATGCAGTTAATGATGCTTTTTTTAATGCTTTTGCTTGTTTAGCAAATTCTTTTTCCAGTTTTTTTGCTTCGCGACGTTTTAAAACGGTAATGGTCATTTTTACGTCGGTTATGGGCCTGTTGTTGCTGTCTGTCTCCATAACTGCAATTTTATCGACCAGCTCAATGCCTTTTACGATCTCTCCGTAAACGGTATAGTTCTTGTCTAAGTGAGGGGCGCCACCCAGAGTTTTGTAAATTGCTCTATGTGATTCAGGGAGCTTAAATTTCAGGCGATTTTTCTCCAATCCATCGAGTTGTTCATCTGTGAATTTTTTGCCTTGTACCAGGTAAAACTGACTGGCGCTAGACGCTTTTTCTGGATTATCGTCCCTTGCTGCTGCTAGTACGCCCTTTTTATGAAAAAGGCTGTCACTAAATTCTGCAGGAACGGTGTAGCCTAAGGTCCCTTCGCCTAATAGGGCGCCTTTAACGGCAGTTTTTGAGTCTGGATCACCGCCCTGGATCATAAAATCTTTGATCACCCGGTGAAATAAAGTCCCATTAAAAGTTCCTTTTTCGGTTAGTTTAATGAAGTTGTCACGGTGTTGTGGCGTTTCGTTGTACAACTGGATAATGCATTCGCCCAGGTCTGTTTTTATTTTAACGTATTGGTGTTTTGGCTTTGCTGAAAAGGCCGAAATAAAGCACGCACAAAGTATTAGGGTAATATAATTCTTCATTGTCAGTTTAATTACCCGGCTAAGTTAAGTTAAATCTACTTTATTCAGTAGGACGCATTTAAATGTTCGGGGTAGTATTTCTTATCATAGATCAACAATTGGCTTGGGTATTCGTTATAGCTTTGTAACATATTAATTTAAAGATTATGAAAAGATTATTTTTATTCCTGGTTGCTGTTTCAATCAGCGTTGCATCATTTGCACAAACGAAGTGGACAGTAGATCCAATGCATTCTTTTGTTAACTTTTCGGTTAAACACATGGGAATTTCATTTGTAGATGGTTCTTTTAAGAAATTTGATGGTTCGGTCGTTGCGGCTAAAGCAGATCTTACTGACGCAAAAATCAACTTTACTGTGGACGTAAATAGTGTGAATACGGGGGTTGAAATGAGGGATAATCACCTTAAAACCGATGATTTTTTTAATGCGGCTCAATATCCAACAATGACTTTTGAAAGCACGTCCTTCAAAAAAGGGAAAGAAAACAATTATACTTTGGCTGGAAAATTAACCATCCGCGACGTGACTAAAGATGTTGTGTTTGCTGTTGTTTATGGCGGTACTGCTAAAGATCAACAAGGAAATACTAAAGCAGGTTTTACTGCGACTACAACGGTTAACCGTTTGGATTATAACATTAAATTTGATCCTACTGGTGCTGGTGTAGCTAAGGATATTAAAGTTACTTTGAACCTTGAGTTTACTCAAGCTAAGTAATTCAACCAATAGGGCAGTTTAATAGATTTTAGATTGCCCTATTTAAATTAATGTCGATGTCGACCTTATCTGAATTCAATAAATTTACCAGTGATTTGCCCCTGCAGGATGGCTTAATGCCTGTTTTGTTTATTGGCCATGGATCGCCAATGAATGGAATTGAAGACAATGAGTTTAGTGCCAAATGGGCCGGTATTGCAAAAGATATTCCAGAGCCTAAGGCTGTTTTGGTCGTTTCTGCGCATTGGTTCACCAAGGGGACACATATTACAGCCATGGATTTCCCAAGAACGATTCATGATTTTGGAGGCTTTCCGCAAGCCTTGTTTGATGTCGATTATCCGGCTCCTGGCAATCCGGCTTTGGCTTTGGAGACTGCCGGACTTATTCATAGTACGCAGGTAGGATTGGATCATGACTGGGGACTTGATCATGGTGCATGGACTGTTGTTAGGCACATGTACCCAAATGCAAATATCCCTGTTTTGCAACTGAGCATTGATTATACCAAGGATGCGGTCTATCATTATAACCTTGCGAAAGAGTTGTATGAACTTAGAAAGAAGGGCGTTCTGATTTTAGGAAGCGGGAATATGGTGCATAACCTGAGGATGATGAGCTGGGAGATGATTCATGGTGGGGGCTATGATTGGGCCCTGGAAATGAATGATAAATTTAAAAGCCTGATTTTAAATCGTGAACATCAGCAATTGGCGGATTATAGGAATTTAGGTCGGGAGGCTATGCTTGCTATCCCTACACCCGAACATTATTTGCCATTGATGTATACCCTCGGTTTGCAAAATGGTACTGAAGAGGTTTCTTTATTCAATGATAAGGCTGTTGGCGGGTCTTTAACCATGACGTCGGTGAAGATTGGTTAGGCCTACATCAGTTTTTTAAGCCATTTTAATAAGCCCTGTTTACCCTCGTAAGGCGGGTAAATCAAATTACTCATGTTCATCGCAGATTGGAACACAATAGCGCGTTCATGAGAAAAGGTTTTGAAACCAAAAAAACCATGACAGCTTCCCATCCCGCTGGCATTTACCCCTCCAAATGGCAGTTTAGGGTTGGAAATATGGATCAAGACATCATTTACACAGGTGCCACCGGCGGAAGTGTTTTTGATGATATGATTGATATTTTTATGGTCTGCGCTAAAAATATACAGGGCCAGGGGTTTACTACGGCCGTTTATTTGCTCAATCGCCTCTTCGGGTGTTTGATAGGTAATGATGGGTAAAACAGGGCCAAAGATCTCTTCTTTCATGATATCCGAATCCAGGTTGACCTGAGTAAGTACGGTTGGGTTTATGGTTTGTTTTGCCGCATCCTTTCCGCCACCAAAGGCTATTTTTGCGCCTTTTTCGGTTGCATCATCGATTAATGTCGTCAGCCTCTTGAAATGCCTTTCGTTGATGATTTTTGCATAGGCATTTTCATTGATTTGCTGGTTGCTATTGAAAAACAGTCGGGTCGCCGCATGGGTATATTCCATCACAAACTCTTCTTGTCTGCTTTCTGGGATTAAAATATAGTCTGGAGCAATGCAGGTCTGGCCAGCATTGATGAGTTTGCCCCAGGCAATCTTTTCTGCCGCTTTTTTAAGGTTGGCGCTTTCGTCGATTAAGGTGGGCGATTTGCCTCCAAGTTCGAGTGTTACTGAGGTTAAGTTTTTGGCTGCGGCTTCCATCACTACCTTACCAATAGCGGTGCTTCCGGTAAAAAATATATGATCAAAAGGGAGGCTAAGTAAGGTTGTTGAGACTGTAGCGTCGCCCTCAAAACAGCAGATTTCTTGTTCTTGAAAGCATTCTTTGATGATTTTGCTAATGATACTGCTGGTAGCAGGGCTTAATTCTGACGGTTTTAAAATGGCACAATTACCAGCCGCAATAGCAGATAAAAGCGGACTCATCATTAACTGAAAGGGGTAATTCCAAGGGGAAATGATCAGACAGGTGCCTTTTGGCTCGTAGTAGATCCTATTTTTTGCCATTAGGCTGGTTAGACTTTTTCCGATACGTTTTGGCTTCATCCATTTCCCTACATTCTTTATCGCGAAGTCTAATTCCCCATAAATAAATATGAGTTCGGTTACAGCAGCTTCGAATTGACTTTTGCGCAAGTCGAATTGCAAGGCGGTGTAAATGTCCTTTTCATATTTCTCTATCGTGGCCTTTAAAGTTTTTAATTTATCAATTCTTTGTGTAGCATTGCTATTTCTAAGCGTATATTTATGTTTTTGCTGAGCTTCGAATATGGAATTGATAGTTTGCGTCATGGTGATGTTTAAGCTGGAAGGTCATTTATCGACATTTCAGATCGTTAATTAAATATATGCATAATAAGTACAAAATGAAAAAGGGATTGTTTGTTGTTTTCATGATTTCGGTGTTTACGCAAATTGCCGCTGCTCAAACCATTAAAACCGGGGTTTTGGTAATTGGCAAAGGAAATAATGCCATTGGGGCAGGCTTTCAATCGGCAATTTCGGGCGTAAAAACGATTATGCTAATTCAGGCTGCAGATCTGGTTATTACACCACAGGATAAGAATATTAGTTCGGGGCTTGAATCCTTGTTTTTAAAGAAAATGCGTTTGGCTAAAGGGATTCAGGATAGTTTGAGCAAGGTGTATGTAGATAAAACTAGTGCAAATGCAGTACTTAGAACCTGGGCCGACAGCACTAAAAATTTAACAGTATTGAGGAATGTAAAGTGGTCGAGGATAAAAAGATCAGGGAACAATTGGAATGTACTGTTGGAAGATGGACGAACGATAAAAGCGGAGGTACTGGTTAATGCCGATGGTAGCGGAAATGTAACTGAAGCTTTGGCGTTAAAAGGGCCCATTAAAAAGCAATGGCAGCCTTTAAGTTATAGCGATAATTTTTACCGGGTGAGTGTTAGCGCGGGTTATTGGGTTAACAATAGCAACGCCAATGTTATTCTGTTAGACAGTTTCTTGTTGCCGAAACAAGAAAACCTGGTGGTTTTGAATCCAAAAGACGAAAGTCTTGCTGGTGGACAGGCGGCTGGGGCTACAGCAGCTTATGCGGTATTTTTTAGAACAAAAACCTCACTCTCGGCTTTAAAGTCAATACAGAAGGAGTTAATCAACCATCATTTGTCGGTAATGCCCTTTGCCGACATTTTACATAACGATCCCAATTGGAAGTCAATCCAATTTGTTGGCCTTTCGGGCTTTTTGAAGGCAAATCTGGTAAATGGCCTGGCTAATTTCAATCCAGAGCAGGAGGTGACTACAGCAGAAATAAAAGCACCATTAAAGGAGTTTTACTATAAAGCCCAAATTTGGTTTGATGATCATAAGGAAGCAAAGATGACGGTCGGCACTTTGTTAGATATGATTTGTATGGTTGGCAATAAGTCGCCTGAAACTACCAAAGCCGAGGTTCGGAAAAGATGGACGTCGGGGTATCAGTTTAAAAATGCGTTTGATTTAAACAGGTATGCTACCCGTAGGGAGTTTGCTGTCTTGGTGGATGAATATTTAAGTCCCTTTGAAGTTAAGATTGATAAATTGGGGAGGGTAATCAGATAAAATACACATAGATAAAAACTAATTTCAGTTCCTGTATTATAGATAATCTCTATGTGCCTATCAAGATTAAGTATCCGTAATATCCCCAATACGGTTGTTTTTGAGTGCAGATAGCCTTACCTTTGCGTTGTCAAAAAAGAACAAAAAACACAAAAATAATTATGGCAATAGTAGGTAAAAAATTCCCGAGCGTAAGCATTGATGCAATGTCAGAAATGGGTGATGATTTAAAGATCAACATTTTTGAAGAAGCAGTAAGTAAAGAGAAAAAAGTTATATTATTCTGGTATCCAAAAGATTTTACTTTTGTTTGTCCAACAGAACTACACGCTTTCCAAGCTGCTTTACCTGATTTTGAAAAAAGAAATACAATTGTAATTGGCGCTTCATGCGATACTAACGAAGTTCACTTTGCATGGTTGAATACTGCAAAAGAAAACGGTGGTATCGAAGGTGTTACTTACCCGATCTTAGCAGATACACACAGACATTTAGCTAACATTTTGGGAATTTTAGATCAAGACGTTGAGTACGATGAAGAAGGCAATGAATCTTTCTCTGGTTCAAATGTAACTTACAGAGCTACTTATTTAATCGATGAGACTGGTAAAGTATTCCACGAAAGTGTTAACGATATGCCAGTAGGTAGAAATGTAAAAGAATATTTACGCTTAATTGATGCTTATGCTCACGTTCAGAAACATGGCGAAGTTTGCCCTGCAAACTGGGAAGAAGGAAAAGAAGCAATGAATGCGAACAGAACTGGCGTTGCAGAATACCTGAGCGCGAACTAATAAAAAATAAAAAAATATGTTTTTAGAATTAACAGAAGATAATCTTCAACAGTATGTTGCTGAAAACAACAAGGTTATGGTTCAGTATGCTGCGTCTTGGTGCGGAAACTGCAGAATCATGAAGCCAAAATTCAAGAAACTGGCAGCTGAAAATGAAGATGTTACTTTCTTAATTGTGGATGCGGAAAAACTTCCTGGTTCACGTAAACTTGCAAACGTTGACAATTTGCCAACTTTTGCAGCCTTTGAAGGTGGAGCGCTGGTTGATCAGGTTCAGACCAATAAGGCAGAAGTGTTAAATGAATTATTTGATAAAATAAAATCATGAAAATACCAGTAATAAGACAACTATTCCAAAATAGTACGCCTGAAGATCTTGAAGCAACTTTAACTGTTTTAGAAGCTTTCTGTGAATTTAGAGGCGTAAATGAGGAAGAGATTAATGTGGCAGGCGAAATGATTACCAATATCTGCGGAGCCCTTGAAGTTCATGGGAGTGTAAAAGGCGGTATGGTTGAAAAAGACGCACTGAACGCATTTGGACAAAAAGTAATGGGTTCAATTGATAGAAATTAATCTCCTATACTTGTAAAAAGAGGGCGATTCCATATTGGAACCGCCCTCTTTTTTGTGCATTTTAAGCCAGGTTTCGACCAGCATTTACAATGCCGTATACCGTTCTGATGGCTAGCTTTTCATAAGCCTGTTGCTCCTCATCTGTGATTTTGGACTGTAATTGTTCCAGTGCATAATGTTGGATGAGTACAAGTGGTAGTACAATCTTCTCTCTGACCGCAATAGAGCTCTTCTCAACGGGGTAATTCTCCATTAAGGCCTTGTGACCCGAAAGCTCCAATAACATTTCCTTAGAGAGCTCGAATTCGTCGTGTAAGATTTTCCAGAAAGCACCATATTCTTTATCATTTGCAAAGTGGGCAGTGATAGAAAAATCAGACTTGCTCATCGACATCATACAGTTATCTACGATGGTTTTAAAGTATCCGGATTCCTGGTATGTTTTTACAACTTTATCCCAATTGCCTTCAGCTTTCTGATTTTTTAAAGCCGTTCCCATTCCGTAAAAACCAGGAATGTTTTGTTTTAACTGGCTCCAGGCGGTTACAAAGCTGATCGCTCTAAGATCTTCCAGTTTCAAAGCTCCTCCAGAGTTACGTTTTACCGGTCTGCTGCTAATGGTGATTTTAGACAATAAAGTTAGAGGAGAGAATTTCTCCAGATAACTTAAAAATAGGGGATGCTGACGTAAAGCAAGGAAGGACTCATAACTGTCTTTTGCCATTACATCAAGTAGGTTTTTGTGTAGTGGGTCGAGCAGAATATTGTGTGTTTCTTTAATTCCAGCGGACATACCGGCATTGATCAGTTGCTCAATGTTAAATTCGGCACTGTCAATTGATCCGTATTGTGAGCTAATGGTTTGTCCTTGTATGGTCAGCTGTATGTTCTTGTTGGCAATTTCTTTACCCATAGAGGCATAGAAACGGTGTGTTTTACCCCCACCACGTGAAGGTGGGCCGCCACGACCGTCAAAGAATGCAAGTTGTATGTTGTGTTGGTCTGCAATTCCTGTTAGGGCTACTTTAGCATTAAAAATAGACCAGTTGGCCATTAGATAACCACCATCTTTGGTGCTGTCTGAGAAGCCCAACATGATGTGTTGTTTGTTGCCGCGGTTTTTTAAGTGTTTTTTGTAAAAAGGATGCGTGTAAAGTGTATTCATGATCTCTGCAGCATCTGCAAGGTCATGTACAGTTTCAAATAAAGGCACGAAATCAATAGATAAGTCGTCCTCTTCCCAACCGTTCCATAAGAAAAGCTCCATCAATTGCAGGATGTCACTTGCTTGTTGGCAGTTACTGATGATGAAACGGTGACAGGCCAGCTCTCCATTACTTTTCTGGATCTGTTTGATCTCCGCGATGGTTTGCAGGGTATCCTTCACCAATGCGTCTGAAGATTCTGGAACATTCAATTTTGCACTTTTGAACGACATGTTTTTAATCTTTTCTGCTTCGGAAAGACTATCGTAGTCCTCAGGAAACAAGGAAACGATTGGCTTACTTTGACGGCAGAAAGCGTGTACATCTCTTAAAACCCTGCTATCTTGTCTGATGTCTAAAGAAGCGAAATGGCTACCATAGAGTTCTACTTTACGGATCAAATCGGATACGACATCTGTAAACAGGCCATCGTGGTCTTCATTTAAAGTGGTTAGGATCTTATTGAGGTTTTCGATTAAGAAATCAGCAATATTCTCCATTGGAATATTAGGATCGAACGCATTTTTGTATAAGACATCCTGTACAATTGCAATGGTATCTTCTACACCTCTGAAGGTAATGCGACGTTTAAGATTCCTGAAATCACGGTAATAGCACCTGAATAGGATTTGACGTAGCATTTTTGAAACCTGCACAGTAGAATCGGCATGTACATTCGGATTGCCATCCCTGTCGCCGCCTGGCCAGAAGCCCAATTCGATGATCTTTTTCGACTGCAGGTTGTAATCGTTTAAGCTTTTATCTACTTCTGACTGGATATTTGCAGCGGCAAAATAAAATACGTTTTCTAGGTACCATGCCAGGCTTAATGCTTCATCAACAGGGGTTGGCGACTTCTTGTTAAAGAAGGGCGTTTTACCCAATTGCTGTAACAACAGGTTAATGCTTGATATATCGTTGGTCTTAATGGCAGTGGTTAGATCGGTAATGATCGACAATACGCTACCTGGATAAAACTGGGTAGGGTGTGCAGTTAATACCAGGCGAAGAGAAAACTCCTCGATTAGTTTTTCAATCTTATCCGTAAGGGCTTTATTGTCTATGCCCTTTTTAAGGTACGACAACAAGGCATTGTGTTCATCGGCAGCATTCAGCTTATTGAAGGAAGCATCTTCTACTGCGTCGAATAATACAACCTGACGCTCTATGTATTGTATAAAACGGAATAAAAGGTCTACAATGTCCTTCTTTGAATGTTTTTGGGTGTACTTCTTGAAAAAAACATCAATAATTTCTGCGGGAGTGTCATGGTTTTTTACACCATCCTCGCAGTATTTTAAAAAGAGAGGGAGTAAAGTACCGGTGTCTTTAACTTTGTAAAACGGAAGGGTTAGGAAAAGGCTATTATAAAGTTCGAACCGGGATACGACTTCATTGTTAAATATAGACTCTCTCTGACCTTTTGCTCGTTGTTTTTGCATCATAATTTGAAGGAAATATTTTCGCGCTTAATCTAGCAAAAATCATCCAAATAATGGCTTAAAAGGGCAATAATTTTATTTTGATTTATTTATATAAATCGATAACTTAGATGTGTAGAGATTTAAAAAATCTTTAAAGAGGGTTGGTATATTTAAGCGGAGACGCTGAAATTATACCATTTAATTGTTATTTTTTTGGGGTAAAAGAGGTTGATTCATCTATAAAAGATGATCAACCTCTTTTTTACGTTAAGGTAATTTTTAAGATTACTTCAAAAATACTTTCCGTATCGCTTTATTTGCGGCATCTAAAATGTAAATATTTCCGTCTTTGTCAACGGCCATATCGTCCATTGAACCGATTTTTGCCTGAGAGAATGCTCCATCTGCAAATCCAGGGGCTAATTTCACCAGCGTTGAAACCTTTCTGCTGGCGATATCAACCTCTCTTAATGCGTAATTGTATTTGTCGCCGGCAATCAATTTACCAGCGCCATATAAAGCCAATCCACCCGAAATACTGTTAAATCTTGCCGCTAATCCTATTCCGTCCTGGAATCCGGCATCGGAACTACCTGTGAAATAGTTTTCATTTCCGGCTCCGGCAGGAATCCATCCAACTGCATTATTACTGCTTGAACTGGAATCTACATAAAAAAGGTTTCCATTTGCATCTACTACTGCCTTGGCCATTGGCCAGAATGGCCCGCTGATCTTCGTATAACCACCGGCTGTATTTACTTTGTTCATCCCTGCATAAGCAGCCACAATATTTACATAAAGATTTCCTGCATTATCAAATGCCATCAAGCCTGGTGCGAAGCCGGAAACATAGATGGTATTCTGACCGGAAGGCGTAATTTTTCTGATGTGGTTGCGACCGATATCTGACACATAAATATTATTCTGTTTATCGATGACTATTCCGTAAGGCGTGTCAAAAACAATATCTGCGCCATTGGTCTGTAAAACACTAACTACACCAGCTGGCGTGATCTTTTTCACCAGATGGTTCATCCTGTCGGCCACATAGATATTGCCTGAATTGTCTACCGCTATTCCAGTCATGAAACCTCCAAAAGTATCATCGTTAGGTCCACCAGCTAGGGTCAGCATACCTGCTCTTCTAAATTCCTGTGGTGCCAGGGCTTCTTGTCCAGCTACGACTACTTTTAAATCACCCGTGCTTAAGCCAGCTGGTGCATCTAGGACCAGTGTGTTTTCTGTGGCTGTTTTTACTGTTGCCAGCAGGCCATTAAAGTACACCTTGTTATTTACCGCACTGGGACTAAAACCTGATCCCTTAATGGTCACGGTTGTACCTGCCAATCCATTATCCGGACTTACAGAAAGGATACCGAGCGTTTGGTCTTTAAATTGTGGCCCATCAGTTGCCTGATCATTCACCACAACTTTTACCACTCCTGTTCCTGTACCCCCCGGTACCAGCAGTTTTATCTGGGTTCCGCTGGCAGATTGAACTGGAATTTCAACCCCGTTAATGAATACTTTGTTTTCGTCCAGAACCTCACTAAACAAAGCCCCGGAAATCGTCATTTCAGCTCCTTTCGGACCGCTTAATGGCGTTACAATTTGAATTGATGGCGGAGCAACTACAGTAAATATCGGTCCCGCAATTTTTTGTCCGTTGATATTTACAGAAAGTGGTCCTGTTTTAACACCATCTGGTGCTAGTACGACCAGTTTTTCTTTCGTCGCTTCCAGAACAGTAGCGCTGGTTCCGTTAAAATCGATCAGATTGCCTTCGGTCAGTTCTTCAAAGCCTATCCCATTGATCGTTACTTTTGTGTTTTTACCACCGCTTAAAGGTTTGATACTGCTAATGGCCTGATAAGTGAAATTCTGACCTTTGGCTTCTTTACCATCAACCTTCACTATGATCGGCCCAAAGCCAGCATCCACAGGCACTTCGGCCACAATAATTTCGTCGGACACGCTGACAACCAATGCCGGTTTTCCATTGATGAAAACTGTAGCCGGCCCAGTAGTGCTACTGAAACCAGCGCCGCTAATCCGGATTTGAGAGCCCGCCGGTCCGTTGGCAGGGAATACCGTTTTTACACTTAAATCCTGATAGATATATTGTCCCAGGTCAAAATTACGGGAATCGTAATTTAGGGACAATGCGCCCGTCACACCACCTTCTGGCATGCGAAGTACGATTGTATTTTCAGTGGCACTGATCACTTCTATGGCTTTTCCGGAAATGGTTGCAGAATACTTACTGAGTTCGATCCCAAAACCCTCGCCAACAATAGAAACCAGGGTTCCTGCATTTCCACTATTTGGGTAAAAGCTGTCTACTTTGAAAGGTACCAGGGGTACTTCCACCTTATCCTTTTTACAAGCCCCAATAAACAGCAGGAAGCACAGCATTATGCCAATACTAAAATTCCATTTGTGTTGAATATTCATCTTTTTTATGAATTAATTTTTTAACTATTAAACTAGAAGCTATACCTCAATCCCAGTTGTATTTGCGCTCTCGATCCAAAATAATCGATGCTGTACGGCTGACCAGGGTTATTAAACGTAAACACAGGATAATTATCCGCATTTTGCTGTGGCGGGAACAAGGAAGGTGTTAAGCCTACGCTACTGGTGGAATTAAATGTGTTTGGTGAGAAATACTGGACGCCCCATGTCTTGCTGATCAAGTTGGTTACATTCATCACGTCCACTGTAAAGCTTAATGATTTGGACTTATTGGCGTTTACAAATAACTCATGGGAAAGGTGTAAATCAGCCTGGATATTCCATGGGGTTCTTCCTTTATTACGCTCTGTGTAGCTTCCTCTTCTGCTAGTAAGGTATTCATTCCCATCAATAAATTGATTAAATGCGGCTGCTTGTTGCGCTGCAGTTGCCGTTGGGATATCCTTGAAATAGCGGATGGCTTCCTCACGCAATGGGATGTAGGTTAAACTCACCTGCTGAGGTAAGCCCTGGATATTTCCGTTTACAATTCCATAAGTAAAAGGACTGCCCGATTGTGCGCTAAAGAATAAGCTGATATTCGTTTTACCTGCTCTGCTCCATTCGTAGTTATAGCTGATGTTAGATACAATGCGGTGGCGAATGTCAAAATTACTTGCACTTAGTGTTGGGTTATTTGGAATCAAGGCCTGGTTCAGTTGCCAGTTACTTTCCATCGAGTTACGCACGCCATTGCTTAGATCTTTTGACTGCCCGTAAGTATACGAAGTGCTTAGATTTATGGCATTGATAAATGTTTTCGCAATGGTACCTGTCAGACTGTAACGATAACCTTCTTTGGTATTGCTTAGCAGGTAAATATTGGAGAAACGTGGATCAACTGTGCCACCATAAACAGGCTGTTGCTTTTCTTTGTCGTAACCATAGTAAAGTGGATTGTCTTTGGTATTCAATTGCTGGAACAACACATCTTTTAAGTTTTTAGTGTACATTCCTTCTACGGTAAAACGCCAGCTATTATCTGTTTCGTAATCGACACCTAAGCTTCCACGTAATACTTGTGGCATTTCAAAACCGTTATCTACCAGGTCGACCTGTGTACGACCGCTATTTGGGTTATTGATCACCGTTCCGTTTTGCTCAATAAATCCAGCAATGCCATTCGGACTTGGTTTAATTGGATCTGTTCCCGGTAGGAAAGGCTGTTGATCGGCTCTCTGGTCAATCGCACCAAAAGTATTTCCGGTGTTGTAATAAGCATAAGCTAACCATGCAAAAGGAATACGACCGGTAAACATCCCTATTCCTCCACGGAAAATCAACTTTTGATCACCTAGGGCATCGTATCTGAAACCTAAACGCGGAGACAATTGTACCTTGTTTAAAAACTTATTATTGATGCGGTTTAATGGCGTATACGTGTAGGTATTTCCAAAATTTGGATCTGCGAAAATGTCGCGGACTTTATCACTTAAAGTCGGCATGGTTGGCAAATTCACAAAATCTGCACGTAATCCTGGCGTGATACGTAATTTATCGCTGATCCTGATCTCATCCTGCACATATAAACTGTACATGTTTACGTCGAAATCTGCTGCAGGATTGGCCAACAGGTAATCTCTGCTGTTATTGAAATAATTGTAACTGCCTCTTACGCGGTAAGGGTTGTTGTTCGTGAAATCTTCAATACTCTGATAATCCACACGACCGTTCCAGGAATTTACGAAACCATATTGAATGTTGTACAACTCATTATGTGTTCCGATTAAGAACTTATGACGTCCTTTTGTCCAGTTTAGGTTAGCGGTAAACTCCCAGGTTTTCTGTTTCATGTTGAAGATACTCGCTTCGCGATCTGTACCTAAATAAATGGTCGTTCCTGGTGTACGGCCCATAATCTGTACCTGTGGCAAGGTAGGGTCGCTTAAGGGATCCCTGCTGTCGTTTACATGGGTAAAGCCAACTAATAAATTACCAGACAGTTCATTATTGAAGCGGCTTTTCAGCTCGGCAACAGTACTCGTTTGGTTATTTTCCTGTAGGAAAGCCATGCTGCTGAAACGGAAATCCTGCTGGTCGCGGTCCATATGTGTGGCCTTACTGAAAATCGTATTATTTCTGATCGCCAACTGGTGTTTATCGTTAATGTTCCAGTCTAAACGGTTAAAGAACTTCTGCGATTTGCTCCAGTTGGTATATACATTTGCGGTACCTGCATCAAAGATGCTTCCGTACCTAGTTTTTACCGTATTGGCAATAGAATGCGCATCTGCAACGCTGAAAATAGGATTGGTTTCTGCGGTACCTACGAATAATTGTGTAGGGTCCTGACGGCGGGTAATCTCCTCGTTACTAAAGAAGAAAAGTTTGTTTTTAATAATCGGGAAACCGATGCGAAAGCCGGCCTGATAATCATAGAAATCAGCATTCATTTTGCCCAAACTACCTACGCGATCCCGACCGGTTAATGTGGCGTTTCTTCCTAATCCATAAACGGAACCACTTACGGTATTGGTACCACTACGCGTGACGGCATTAACCGATCCACCGGTAAAGTTTCCGATCTTCACATCAAAAGGTGCCAGGTAAACCTGCATGTCTTCTATGGCGTCTAATGAAACCGGATTTGTTCTCGTACTGCTGCCGTTCATACCTGAAGTTCCGGTTTGTCCACCTTGTGAAGGGCTAAAACCAATGGCATCGTTATTTACTGCACCATCGATAGTTACGTTATTGTACCTGAAGTTTGTACCGCCGAAGCTATTGTCGCGGCTCCCCTGGGGGGTTAAGCGGGTAATATCGGTAATACTTCTGCTGATCGTTGGCATGTTTTTCACCTGCTCAGCGCTTATGTTTTTACCCGTTCCATAGTTGTCAGCTTTTTGCCGAATGGTTTTCTTTGCGGATACTTCAACTCCTTTCAGTTCCTGTGCATTTTCTTCCAGCACAAAGTTGAGCTGCTGACTGCCGCCCAGTCGGATTGCGATGTCATTGCGTACTGCATTTTGCATCCCCATCGTGGAAACGGTCACCAGGTAAGGTGCTCCAATGCGGAGATTATTTAAGAAATAACGGCCATCTTTATCCGCCGACATGGCGTAACGGGTACCAGATGGCGTGTGAATGGCCACAACTGTAGCACCAGGTATCGCTAAACCTTTGGCATCTTTAACCTGCCCTGTTAACGAACCGCTTGTTTCTTGCGCCATGCTATAAAGCGACACCAACATCAGGGCGCAAAGCATAACGACTGAATATATTTTCTTCATTTTTTAAGTTTAATTGTTTTACGAAGCCTGTTATTGGGTGATTCGCAAAGCGGCATCAATAATATGTAATACACCATTTCCAGAAAGGACATCTTGTTTAAGCAGTTTTACCTGAGCTGTATTTCCGATTCCTTTGAGTGTAATTCCTTTAAAACTACCTACTGCACTTTCATCCGGCACCAAGGTCATAGTCACAGAATTGCCGTCAAGCATGGACTGCAAACTCATATTAGAAGGCCCGGTACTTAAAATATAGTCGTAGATAAAGCGCCTGTCTTTCACAATATGGTAGTTTACAAAGCGCTTCAATACTGCTGGATCTGTATTGTTGATTTGTTCGATACTGCTATAGCCTATCGCCTGCATCGCGTCATTATTAGGAGCGAAAATGGTGTAAGGGCCTGCTTCATTAATGGTTTGTAGTACACCAGAACTTCTTAAAGCTTGGGTAAAAAGGGTAGTGCTGGCTTCTGCGGCGATTGCATCACCCAATAAATCATGCAGATAAGGCGTCAGCACACGGTTAACCACCTGGATCAATCCATTGGAAGCTGGGATATTTTTTGAAATCACCCTAGAGCCATTCAGGGTCAGGATAGTATCCTGGCCTTTGATCCAATGTGTGGCATATAACTTGCCCCCGCGAGAGCGCAGCTCCTGATTAAATAGGAAGGGCAGCTTGTTCAGTTCGTACTTTCCGTCCAGGGTATGGTAGTTTGCTATCCGGGAAATTATAGTCGGATTAGCAGTCATAACACCTACTGCACCTGTATACCCCGCGGCGCTAAAGGCCGCATCTGAAGGTGCCAGGGCTGTATAAGGACCTTGACCTTCTTGTAAGGACTTGTCCAATCCGCTACGTTTTAAGGCAGCACTAAATGCCGAGAGGTTAAAGTTATCGGCGATCACCAGGTTGATTTTATTGTTATCGTACTCGTTCTTTTTCTGATCCTCTTTACTGCACGATGCGCCCAATATGGTCATCAGTATTAAAGAAAATAGGGTGTTCTTTTTATATAAATGTGCCATGTTTAGTTTAATTTAAATCCTTTAGGAAAAATCAGGCGGTCAACGACATGGATAGGTCCATTTAAGGTGTTGATATCGGTCTCTGTCACCGTAGCTGCTGGATATTCTGAACCTTTTGCCTTCATCTGAATGCTGTTATTTACCGATGAAAATTCGATTGGCATTTTATACGCGAAATCTGAGGTGGGGTTTCCACCGAGGTTAACCATGTAATTGTTCAATGTTGCATTGAGTACATTGCCATAAAACACAGTAGAATTGGCGTAAGCTTTATCACCACCACTTGTAACTGGCTGAAACATCCTTCCCCAGTCACGATGAAAGTTGTAAATCGTATCCATCGGATATCCACCCACTGCATTAAATGTATTCTCATCAAAACGAATCGAACCAGCACTTCGCTCATTAAATTTCATCACATCGGCCAGCGTTTGAAACCCTGCTTTATGGAAAGCCTCATCGGTTGGTGCAAAGAGTGTAGATATTGTGATATTTGGTCCTATATATCCTGGATAAATCGGCTCATTGATGCCCCAGCCAACTTGGTACAGCTTTCGGGAGCTAATGTAAGGCCGGACTTCCTCCGGACTAGGTCTATAGCCGAAAAGCGGTTCCATATCATTGATCATGGTCTCTATAAAATTTTCATCCGCCAGGCGCTGGGATTCCAGGAATATCGTAAATCTGCCATCAGCTCTTAAAGCTTCTAAAATGGTTTTTGTTGGCTTTTCTATGGTTTTTTCCAGGACATACAGTCCACCGTCGGTTGCTGGCAAATAGTTCAATTTACCTAAGTTCTTGCCGTTGATCAGTAAGGATTCGCCTTTTATACCTACATAGTTTTTATAGAAATAGAGATCATACTGATTTGCTCCAGTCCCTGTATTTTCATAATAAGGAAGATAGAGTCCTGGTTGCTCCAACAAGGTCTTCACCACAAAATTGTCGGTCCGCTGTGTCAATTCTGTTTGTGTAACCGGACCAAGGGTCGTATAAAACATCATTAAGCTATCTAGTTCTGCTATAGGCATCTGAGCGATTGCACTCGCCGTTAAACCAGCAGCTTGCATGGCCGCATCATTCGGGGCGAAAACAGTATACACCAATTTGCTACTCCTGGCCTTCAGGATTGTCTTGATATTGCTTTTTTGCCAGGCGCTATAGTATAGTTTTGCCGGAGATGCGGCTAATAATTCTTCTACGGTTTGTGTGGCTTCAGGTTGAAAAGGAACCTGGCTTCCTTCCGGGTCAGGCAAAAATTCGCTCTTGGTACAAGCCGCTAGAAGAAGCAGACTTGAGCATAAAATGATTGACCTTAAATTTTTTATATTCATCATGATATCTTATTTTTTTATCGCTTGATCTGGTGTTACCATTCCATCAGTCAAGTGGTGGACAAGCCCATTACTACATAAATTGTCATTTTTTGCGACGATCTCACTGGTCACTGCTTTTATGGGGCTATCCGAAGGTCCGTTACCCGGACGCAGGACTAGTCCATAACCGAGTTTAAAGCTGGGGTATTGTTTTCCACCTCCGAAAGTCATATAGTAGTTGCTGTTCTTCAGGAAATAATTAAAGGCGCCATTCGAATTGATTATGGAGAACACCTGACCATCGGACACAAAGAAGTGCCTGTCGTATAAAATATAAACCCCAAAAAGCAGATCCCCCAGGTATTTGCTGGCATCCATCTCATTTAAAGAAGCTGCGGTAATCCCTACATTTTTAAGGGCTTCGTTATTGGGCGCAAAAACAGTGAATTGCTGTGTTGTCGCCAGTTGATCCCATAGGTTAAACTTCTTTAAGCCGCTTACAAATACGCTGTAATCCGGATGTTCGGCCAGCCATGCTTGTACCGTTTTATTGAAATTAGGTTTCATTACGTTATCTAATACCTGTAGGTTGCCATTGGCCAACACCACATCTTGCCGGGTCACTTCGGATCCAGAAAAATACAACTCATTTTCTGCACCTCCATTCGGGTTTGTTGATGCTCTGGAAACATATAATTCTGCGTCAGATAGAGTGGCATAGCGCACATCAATTCCGTTATTTGGAATATCACTAACCCTCAGCTTACGGGGTAGTATGTGGTATCCAATCACTTTTCTTAGGCTATCTACGTTCATCTTATCAAAATCTGAAGGATTATAAATACCCATCCTGTTAAATGCGGCATCTATTGGTGCCAATACCGTAAAAGGACCTGCCCCATTGAGCTGATCTATATAGCCCACTTTTTTTATGGCGGCATAAAACAAGCGCATTTCATAGTTGTTTTTCACAAAATCGGCTGCCGGGCGGATGTTTTCGTTAGGTGCGGCAATCGTTAAATCATCATGCTTACAGGAAGCCAGCAATAAGATTTGTATTCCTATGGCCAGTATCATCAGCGTTTTATTCCTATATTTTCTTTTTTCCATGGAAATCATATTCTTAATAAATTGGCGGTGCATATTTCCTTTGAACCGTGGTTAAATAAACCTTACCATTTACTACTTCAATGGTATTTACAGTTGCGAATGTGGCTGGATTGTTCTTTCCAGAGTGAATGTTGACCAAAAGGTTAGGTAATATCGCTGCGTTATCATTGCTCTGCATCCTGATTTTACCGTTCTGCAGGCAATTCACAGAAACCCAGTTTCCTCCATTATCCGTAGAGCCACTAAAAAATGGATTGGAAGAAACATCCATCCCCGGTACAAAAAAGTCGAAGCGCGGCCAGATGTTTGTGGTGATGCCATTGGATGATTTACTGGCCCAGATCGGGAAGCTGGAATAAGGATTAACCACTGAGGTTTCGGTATTCAGCTTCACATTGGCGAAGTATTTCCCTTTATAACCAGGTACTGTGGCCCCTTGAGTATTCAATAAATTCTGATCCTCGTAAAGTGAAAGATAAACGTTCATGTCATCTTTCATTCCCCACTGAAAACTTGCAAGCAGAAAATTGTCTTCTTTAAGCGACTTATCGGCCTCCCAGTAACCTTTTCCGCTCATGTTATAGAAATTTACATAGGCCAGCGAGTCAGACAAAGGGAGTTTATGGAAGATTTCCTGACGCAATAAAACGCCTGTTCTTTTGGTCACAAAATCTTTCTGCAGCAGGTGCATGGTATAAACCTCCTTAGCGGTTAAATTAATAGTCGTATCGATCAGAATATCCTTTTTAAGATGGGTTTCTAATTGGAAGAAGGGCACTGTATTTTTAGGTCGGTAAGCGAACATAATACGCACTTTCCCAGATGGCACCTGGGCCCAGCTGCTCAAATCAAAACCGTTTAAGATCGGGCCTACCAGTACGTTTTCTTTTCCAGGATATTCTGGATTGTTTACCGAAGTGCTGTTTCCGACATGGGAGGGATAGGGCGGAGCATAAGCATCTCGCTGATCTAGAAAATCACCTACAATTTCTGCACTTACAGGCATTCCGCTGGCATCCACTACCGGGTTGATGAACATACAGAAAAAGGGCACTTTATTGTCTTTGCTGCCCAGGGTTTGCACGTAGTTCAGGTTATTGAACACACGGAGGTAAGCAGGCTCCTTAATTTTACTATATTCGACCTTTACACAACCGGAAATCAGTAGCAGGAAATTACAAGCTACAAGCCAGAGGAATGTGGTGTTCATTTGAAATAATCTATTCTTTTTCATTATTTGTTATGTTTGATAATGATCATTTTTGCTTTGGTTGCCGGCGTACTTCCCGTTCCCGATTGTCCAATTAAGCTCAAGGTATAAATGCCCGGCTCATGTACGGGCAATGCTCTTCCTGGTCGCAGATACAAGTCTTTATTGGCGATAAAAGCATCGTTTTTCAGTACCTCAACGTCGTTTGCCCAAACACCCGGGACAACGTTAGGTTTAGAGCGGTAGACCATCACTTCATATGGACTTTGCGAATAACTACTGCTTACATACGGGTGCTCAAACAATGGTATCCCCAGTTGTAGGTTGACACCGGCATTGGGATTGTCTTCACCACCGGCAATAGATTGGCCGTTATTCAGCGTAAACGTAATATAAGGGTTGCCTGTTGAAAGGTTTAAAAACCTTTTAAAGAAGAAGTAACGGTACTGATTTCTGGCATAGGTAGCATCTTCTTGCGCAGGGCCACCGCTATAAGTTGCCCCACTCAAATCGTTGGCTACTACTAATAATTTAGGGGCACCCGCAGCATCTGGAGATAACCAGACTGTATAATTTTGTGCGGGGCGAAGTACTTGTGTTGCGCTGGCTATGACCTTACCCGAAGCATCCGCCGCTTCGATGGTATGACTGCCTTGAATGAAGTTACTATAGGCACCAGATCCGCCAAAACTAAGGTCGCTTGCAATGGTTTTGCCATCTACTTTAAAGCTTACTGCGTCTGTACCCCAGGCATTAGCGGCTTGTATGCGGAAATAGGTATTGTTAACAGCAGCAGTATTATCATTCAATACCTGGAATGAATTCTGGTAGGTGTCAGCGGTCTCAGCATTCTCATTGATTAAATAATTAAAACGCTGAGGCGCGATTAAAATCGTGTAAATCCCTCCAGGTTGATAGGTTTGGATTGGCGCATAAGTTAAAGCGGTAGAATTCATGATATCTTTTGGAATCGTAGAGGTTGGTGGATCCAGTATGGTATACTGATTCAATTCAGACCCTAATGCCGGCATTTGCCTGCCGTCCTGCATCAACACTTTAAACTGATACGTACCATAAGGGACCTCTATGTATTCAGATGTTTGTGTTGCTGAACTGATGTTATTCGTCTTCGGATTTACAAATGAACCATCGGAGTAAGCCAAAGAGACACTGCCCGTTAAATCTTCGAGAGCCCCACTGCTGTTGAAGGCAGGGTTTTTAATTTTACCGGATAGGTTTACGATCCTGATTTTAAAATGATCAGGTTTTGAGGGGGCCGCAACACCGCGCTTTATTTGAACAACATCCGGCTGCCCTTCCATACCAAAAGTTGGCATCAGGAAATAGTCCGTGGGGTTATTGTAATCATTTTTGACCTCCGTTTTGATATCATTACCCAATGTGGCCTGATATGATCTGGTCATGAAGTCCAGTTTTACAATTTCCTGTGCATTAAAAAGATCCTGTGGCACATTCCAGATTTTAGTTAAATACCCGTTACCAGGGAAATAGGAGGTTCCCGGTAATTTAGGAGGCGTTCCTGGAGTTGGACTAGGGGTTAGAAAACTGGTCAGACTATCGCCATTGGCGATCACCTGATTGTAAAGCGCCAGATTGATTACCCTGGCGGTAGAATTGACACGGTTATCCGTTAAAACGCGGTTATCAGCCTCAAAATTCAGCTTATCCTTTTTGCAGGCCTGACCTAAAATCATGACCATCAGGAAAAAGAGGGGAAGGAACTTATATTTTAGCTTATTCATTATTTAAAAAGGTTATAGGTAAAGCCCAGCATAATTTCTGCACCACGATTAAAACTTCGGTTGATGTATTCGTTACCATACCATTTACCACCAGTCTGAGGATTCGCATAAACGGTTTTTATTGCTGGATTCAGGATATTCTTGGCGTAGCCTTTGAATTTCACGCTTTTAGTGATTCGCTGACTGAATACAAAATCTAATACCGGTACAGGTTGCGTATATAAATCAGGTTCTCCAGTCAGGTTAATCTGTACCAAACGTTCACCTACCATATTAAAAGTCATGGTTAAATCAGAGCCCGATTTTGGGTTTTCATAGTTTAACCAAAGATTGATAGAGTATGGTGCCTGCTCAAAAAGTGGAGAGTTTTTTGGCGTATAACGATCCAGTGAACGAATAGCTTCATAACGTTCCGGTGTTTTTTTAATGTCACTTTGAGCCAGTAACAAGTTAGAGCCGAAATAGAAGTTCTTCAAAGGATCATATAAAGAACCCAGGCTTTTCACGACCTCTAACTCCAATCCCCATACTCTACCCAAGTTAGGATCGTTCTGGAATTGGATGGTTGGAAACTCTGGGTAGGTAGCTGCTAAACCTGCGGTTTGCAAGCTGAATACCTTTACCAACTGGTTTTCAATACGTTTACCAAATGCAGAAATGGCCAATACTTCTCCTTTTTCCGGGAACCATTCCCATCTGAAATCCAGATTTTGAGTAGATTGGTTTTTCAGGTTTGGATTACCTACTACCAAGCCCATCTGGAAAGCATCAAATTCAAAAACGTTGGTGATTTCCCTCAACTCTGGTCTCGCCAAGGTGGTGTTATAAGCTGTACGGAAATTCATGTTGTCGTTTAAGGCATAGGTTGCATTTACGGAGTAATAAGGTTTGAAACCTGTTTTGTACACCGAATTAGGGTTGATTGGGTTCAATGGAATCCTTCCGCCGTTGGCCTCTCCGGCAGTCAATGAAGGATCTAAGAATACACCTGCAGTATCTACTTTCGATCCGATATTAGTGGTTTCGAAACGTACACCACCTGCTACACGAAGTTTTTCAGTGATTTTCAAATCTACCATCCCGTAAAGGGCATTGGTTTCAAAATACCCGGTATAGTTGTTTGGAGACTTCTGGGTATTGTATAAGAAACCACCGATAGGCAACATGCCCTCGCCCTGATTGGCTGCAGGCATTTTTACGCCGATCATCTGATTGCTCACCAGTCGGTTCAGGTTGCCTTCCGCATCGTACAGTGGGATTGATTTATTAGTCGTAAAGTTAGAGCCTGGTAAGAACAACTGGTTCTCTGTGAAAGAGCGGTCACGGAACAAATAATTTATCCCTGTTTTAAATTGCTGGATCTGTCCGAATAATTTAAAAGGGATGCTTAAATCTGCTTTGTAGTTGTAATTTTTCTCATCCAGGTTACGCCATCTACGTCCGTTTGGCTCTGCCTGCATGATACCGTAAGGACCAAATCCATTCACATAACCAGAAGTTAAGGCGTAAAGATGTTTTGTATAGGTCAGATCTCCGGAAGTACCTCCAGCACCGATTCCTGGTCTCATATACCAGCCACCGCCTCTTGGTATGTAATCTGCTAAACTCGCGAAACGGAAATCAGGATCATTCTGCTTTGATCTAGAGCTGGCCACGTTGTAACTCAACCGGGGTGATAATTCTTTCTCAGAAAGCTTGTGTTCGCCTTGTAAGTTAAATGTATTCAGATTCCGGAAAGTTTGTTTTAAAGAATAGGTCGTCGTATTTACATCTCCAGGCAGGCCTGTATATTCGTAACGACCATACAGATTTGTCGCCTTGCTTTCTCCTCCCCAGCTGCCCAGATACTGCATACTGATTTCATTTCGACTGTTAAAACGATAGGTTAAACCTGCAAGGGTACCGTAATTGAGGGTTTCAACACCAGTATTTTCTTTATAGGTTTGGTATTTACCCATGTACAAACTGTTTGGCGTGATATAGTTTGGAATATTTCTTGGACTGTATACGTCTGGATTACCAGTCACCACACCCTGATAGATACTGTATTGGGTTAAATCCCCGTTGGAAATATCGGTGATTCGGCGGTAGTAATTTCCACCGAGGATCAAACCTATTTTATGCTTTTTAAACACCTCATAGCTATTTCCGTAAGTAGCCGAGTATAACTGATTCAACGGAGCCTTCTTGTATTGGGTAGTCATTACCGGATCAAAAGACTGCATGATATTGTTGATTCTATTTACTTCCTGATAAGCTGAGGGGCTGTAATTGCTATTTGCAATCATGCTTTGTATAGAACCTAATCCGGCTGGATACTGCTTAGCCAGGTTTTTAAAATCAGCAGTTAAGTTTTTGTCACTTATTTTATCTCCAAAAGTGCCCATGTCGCTGTTCCAGAAACTATTGTATTGGCCACCCAGACCTACATTAGAGTTTAAACCGCTTTGAGCTATGATTTCAAAAGTCTCCTTTTCAGGTACTGATTTTGTTTTTAATTCTACAATACCGGCGGCTGCATCGGCAGGTTTATCCGGGGTTACGGTTTTATAGATGGTGATGTTATCTAACAAAGAGGCGGGAACCAGGTCCAAAGGAATGGTACTTCTGTCTGGATCTGAAGAAGCCAGACGCACACCGTTTAGCTGTCCGATCACACTTCTATCACCCAAACCGCGGATGGCTACATACTTGTCATCGGTTACCGTTACACCAGCTACCCTTTGCAAAGCCTGTGTAGTTGTAATACTACCGGTTTTTTCAATCAGTTCTGAGGAAATGGCATCCTGTATAATGGAAGATTTTTTCCGTTCATCCAAAACAGCAACACTCGTGTTTGCTTTTCTTCTTGCCTGCACGGTCACCTCGTTCAAAGCTTTACTCGAAGCATTCATGGCAACCATAAGGTTACCACTGTTTTTATCAACTTTCAGCTCTCTGTTGTTGTAGCCGATATAGCTGAATATTAACACGGCTTCAGGCTGACTGATCGTCATACTGAAATTGCCATTCGCATCAGTTGTGGTGCCCCCCTGCACGCCTTTTACCCGGATGGATACTCCGGGCAAGGTTTCCTTGTTCACTGCATCAATTACTTTGCCCGTGATGCGCTGCTGGGCGGGGATGGCTTCAATTACCACATAATGATCTACTACTTTATACCTTAAGCCAGAATTTGAAAGCACATTCTTAATGGCCTCGGCAACGGTAATATCAGGAGCCCTGAGGGTTACTTTTTTGGAACTGATGTCAAGCGTTTTTTGCGGAAGCAGAAATTTAATGCCGCTTTTCGCCTCTATGGTTAGCAAACTTTCTTTAATCCCCATGTCTTCCAGTTTCAACTCTACCTTTCGGTTGAGATCCTGACCGGTAACGGTGTTGGCATACAGCATACCTACCATAGTAAGCTTAGTAAACAACAGGACAAATGAACATTTCATCAGCAAATAAATTATTCTTAAAAATCTGGAACCACCGGGTTCCACAAAAAGTGAAGGATTATCTATTGATCCTTTTTGCATATATTTGAATGTTATATGGGTTAAAATTGCCCTTTGGGGCAAATAATCTGTTAATAGGCCGGGTTTCCGGCTGCCATTTCATCGTGCCTATGTGTCTTCCAAAACAATGAGGGCCGAAGAAATATCTAAGCGTTCCCTTTAGCCTGCCAGGGCCATTGGGAACGTTTTGTTTAAGTAACTAATGAGTCATAACCGCCTTTCTTTAATTAATAATGATGTTTTTACCTGTTATGTTGTATTTAAACTGTGCCCCAGCACTTAAAACCCGGAGCGTTTGGTTTAAAGGAACATTGTCCTGAAGGGTTACAGTTACTATTTCTTTGGCTTTTGCAGCATTTTTGAAGCTGAATTGGACATCATAAGCCCGCTCTAATTGTTGTGCTATTTCCCCGATTGATTGATCTTTAAATACGAGTCTAGAGTTTTTCCACCCACGAACATCCTGCACGGCTATTTGACCAAGTATTGCCGGGCCGTTTAAGGTGTTTAACATCACTTGCTGACCGGGTGTAAGTATGGCCAGATGTTCTGTTTGTCCCGGATTTATACGGTCGACGCGAACTTTGCCGGTCGCAACCTGTACTTCAAAGGGTTGACCTTTAATTGCGTTGACCTTAAAGGAGGTGCCCAGTACCTGTGTATAGATGTTCTGCGTGTGTATGATAAATGGTTTTTTGGGATTATGTGCGACCTCGAAAAATGCTTCGCCGGTAAGTGCGATTACTCTTGTTGAATCTGAAAAATGGTCTGGATATTTTAGGGTACTGACGGGCCCCATATAGACCAACGTGCCATCTGCCAGGGTGATTTTGGCCCTTTGCCCTTTTACAGTCGAAAATTCCTTCATTACCAGTGTCGAAGCTACCGGAACCGATGTTGAGGGCATTTCTTTTAATCGGTTAAAAGTGTAAATTCCGACGCCGAGGATTAAAGGAATCCATACAGCTGCATACCTTAAAAATCGGGTTGTTTTAAAAGAATGAGGTATTTCTGATTGATCTAAAAATATCGTCCTTGCCGCTTTTCTTTGCTCGAATTTGGCTTGCCATTCCCGCATCTGCTCATCGGATTCGAGCGCTGTGCTCGTTTGCAAATCCCACTCTTCTTGTGATTCGGCAATAATTAGCTCATGCAAAATTTTCCGGCTACCCGGTTTAAGCAAATAAGCGCGGACTTGCTTCAATTCTGCGGGGCTACAATTGTCCTTAAGGTATTTTTTTAGTAGTTCTTTATCTATTGGTTGCTGCATAATGCGATGTCCTTCAAAAGGTATAGCGCAAAAAATCAGCAGTAGGGTGAACGTGATTTAAAAAATATTTGAATTATTTTATAAATGTGGAAAGGAGGATAATTAGACCGGTTACATCAAGGTGTTCGTGTAGACTTTTTCTTAAGTGATTTAGCGAAAAGCTAATGTGACTCTTCACGGTATTGGCAGATAAATTTAGTTTACGGGCAATTTGGGGATAAGTCATTTCCTCATTTCTGCTCATCTCATAAACTTTCCTGCGTTGTGGACTAAGTTCTCCTAATTTTTTCTGAAAGCAGGCCTCAATTTCGGCATAGATTTGATCATGATCTGCATGTTTGGAATCTTGCATGGTTTCTTCATGATAAAGCTCAATAGGTTGGGTAGCCAAAGTCTTTCTGCGGAAAAAACTAATTACGCTATTGCGCATGGCCTGAAATAAATATGCTTTTAAGGTTCCGTCAGGACAAAAATCAGTTCCTCTTTTTTCCCACATCCACATCATTAGATCCATGACAAGTTCTTCGGCAATCTCTGTGTTGCGGACGTATTTAAGTGACAAGGAGTATAGTGGTTTAAAATATCGCTGAAAGATGATGTCAAAAGCCTTATCGTTACCATTGCGACAATATTCCAATAGCTGATGGTCTGATAAAGCATATAATTCCTTCATGATCTTCCTGAACTTAACGCTAGCAAACCTAGTAGGAAGAAATAAGCTGAAGATTAATAATGAGTTATGTGATTGTTAACAAAAGCCTGAGCAGTGCTGGTTTGAAGCTGGGGGGCGCTAAAAGCAAAAAGCCCTGTATCAATGTAATACAGGGCTTTTTGTTTTAATGCAGATCTGCCGGTACTTCGACATTCTTTTTAAATTTCTGTAGGTATAACAATGGGATCGAGCAGAGCAAGATAAGGCCGGCTACCCAATAAGCATCGCTATAGGTTAACAATAGGGACTGCTTGGTTACTGTACCATCGATTGCTTTAATGGCAAGTGCCTTGGCATCGAGGTATGAATAACCCTTGGCCATAAAGTTGTTTACAAAGGCATTAAAGCGCTCTGTAAAGGCTGGATTATATTCGTTGATGTTTACGAGTAGATTGCTTCGGTGGAAGCCCTGACGTACGTGTATAAGCGTTGTTAAGGCCGCAATGCCGAATGAGCCACCTAACTGTCTCATCATGTTGTTTAATCCTGAACCTTGTCCAATTTCTGCTCCGGTTAAATCTTGAATAGCCAAGGTGGTTAATGGCACAAATAATAAGGCCATACCCACACCACGGATCATTAAGGGTAGGAAAAAGTCGTTTGGTCCCGATTGTAGTGTAGATCTGCTCAGCATAGAGCAGAATACAAAAAACAGGAACATTCCGATAGTTGCCATGAACTGTGCGGGGATGTTTTTCTTGAGCATAATTCCTATAAATGGCATCATTACTATGGTGCAAAGTCCTCCTGGGAATAATAGTTCTCCGGTTTGAAGTGGAGAGAACCCTAGCAGATTCTGACAGAATACCGGAAATACAAACACTGAACCATATAATCCAAACCCTAAGATAAATGAGGTAACCATCCCGACAGAGAAGCTACGATGCCTCATAATTTTAAAGTTTACGATAGGGTGGTCGGTACTTAGCTCTCTCCATATAAATAGAATTAAGCCTAGTACTGAAGCTACAGTGAGGGCTACAATGTATGGTGTTGCAAACCAATCTTCACTTTCTCCTTTTTCCAATACTGTTTGTAAACTTCCAACTGCAATAGCCAGTAACAAAATACCCCACCAATCTACAGGCATTCCTTTTCCATCCTTGGGGGTTTCCCTGACAAAGGTATAGGTGCAGTAGGCGGCGAGAATTCCGACGGGAATATTGACATAGAAAATCAATGGCCATGAACTGATCTCGAGTAGGTACCCTCCAATCGTAGGGCCTACTGTAGGCCCTACAACTGCTCCGAGTCCGAATAAAGCCGTGGCAATACCCACGTCTTCACGTGGCCAGGTTTCTATTAGGATAGCCTGCGCAGTTGAAATTAAGCCTCCACCTGCTAGTCCTTGCAAAATCCTGAAGGCAATGAGTTCTTCGAGGTTAGTCGCATTTCCGCAAAGAAAGGATGCGATGGTAAAGAGGACTATGGAAAAGAGGAAATAGTTTTTACGTCCGAAACGGCTGCCCAGCCATCCGGACATCGGTAATACAATTACGTTTGCAACTGCATAACCAGTAGATAACCAGGCTACATCTTCGAGAGTTGCCCCCAGGTTACCTTGTATTTGAGGGATTGCCACATTTACAATAGTGGTGTCAATCAGCTCCAATAGTGAAGCTGTGATCACTGTAAATGTGATAATCCACTTTTTTAAACCTTTCTCGGCCATTGTCTAGTCTTTTATAGAAACAGAAACCTTAACGCTCATTCCAGGACGTAGCTTTTCAAGGATATCTTTTGGAGCTTTGGTTATTTTTATTTTTACGGGTACACGTTGTACAACTTTAACAAAGTTACCTGTGGCATTATCTGGAGGCAGTAATGAGCCTTTTGCTCCTGTAATCGGCGCAAAATTATAAACTTCACCTTCTACGTCCTGATCAGGATAAGCGTCCACTTCTATTTTAACTTTCGAACCGGTTTTGATGTCTTCCAGTTGAGTTTCTTTGAAGTTTGCAGTAACGTATAGGCTGTTGTCATTCACAATAGAAAACAAGGATTGACCTGCTTGTACAAGCTGTCCTTTTTGAACATTCTTTTTAGATACAATACCTGAAGCAGGGGCTTTGATTTCTGTATAAGACAACTGCAATTTGGCGAAATCTACATCCGCCTGACGTTGTGTTACACCATTGCTGCTCACAGCCAACTGCGACTGTGTAGTGCCAACTTGTTTCACTGCTGCATTGTATTGGTCGTTTGCTGCAGTAAAGGCCGCTTGAGCGGATTCTTTTTGCGCTTTAGCCTGATCAAATTGCTGTTGGGTAACAGAACCGTCTTTTACCAGGTTTTGGTAACGATCGTAATCTTTTTGTGCAAGGTTCAGTTTTACTCTTGCAGCCTCGATGTTTGCTTTTGCAGTACTGGTATTGGCTGAGGTAGCAGCGATCTGTGATTCAGAGACACCAACACCTGCACTTGCCCCTTTTTGTCCTGCCATTGCCTGTTCCAGCTTTATTTTATAATCGCTATCATCTAGTTTAACCAGTACGTCGCCTTCTTTAACTCTGGTATTTTCTTCGAATTTAATGTCTTGTACATAGCCTCCAACACGGGAAACTACGGGGCTGATGTCGCCATCAATTTGGGCATCATCAGTATCTACGTGTTTGCTGTAATAGATATATTGTTTGATTCCAAATATTGCGCCCAGGAGGATGAGTACCCCTAATATGATTGGGATAACTTTATTCTTTTTTTTCTTTTCAGTTGTCATTGCCTAATTTGTTATGGTATTTTATTGAGAAATTTTTCCGGTAGATTTTAATAAAGTGTAGTAGGCTAAGCCAGCATCTGCTTTAGCTATTTCTAAATTGATTTTAGCTTGATATAGCAAGGTTTCTGCATCTATTCTGTCTATTGCCGAGGCTACGTTGTTTTTATATTTTGATTCCATCAATTTATCATTTTCTGTAGCCTGTGCGATTGATGTTTCGAGTACGCTGATCTTGTCGAGGGCTAGCTGATAATTCTGGTAATTCTTATTGATTTCCGTTTTAACCTGATCAGAGAAGATGCTTTTTTGTATGCCCACTTCTTTCTGCTGTATTCTGGCATCCGTTACTTTATTCTTGTTTGTCCATAAGTTGCCGATGTTCCAGGAAATATTCGCGCCGATGGTTACTGGCATAATGTACTGGTTGGCAGAAGGAATAAAGCTACCATTTGGATTAATGTAGTACAGATTTGCACCTACACCAACGGTTGGTAAAGTATTGGCTTTAACAGATTTTATATTGACATCCGCAACCTTGTTTTGTAAATCCAGTTGTTTCAACTCCTGTCTGCTTTCAAATCCCGTATTCAAATAGCTGCTTAAAGGGGCAATAGCTTTCAATTCCTTGGTTGGATCTGTAATTTCAATTTGGGTGTTTTCGTTTAAGCCCAATAGAATGTCGAAGTTGTAATTGATGATCTTTCTGTTGTTCTCTGCTTCCATGTTTGTTAGCGAGATATTTGCCCGTTGAAGTTGAAACCTTAAAACATCGTTTTTGGTAACAATTCCCTGCTCAAAAAAGCGTTGAGATTGCTTTAGCTGACTGTCAATAGACTCCAGATTTTGAGCAATTACCTTTTTGCTTTGCATTACTTTAAACAAAGAATAGTAGGTATTGATAATTGCATAACTGATCTCTTCTTTGTCTTTGTCTGCATCAAGTTTGGCTACATCAGTGAGTAGACGGGTAGATTCTTCTGCATATCTCAGCTTGCCACCACCATAAATCAGCTCTTCGACCGCTGCTGTGCCAACAAAGGCATCTGCGCGTTTAGGCAATTTAATGGGGTCAGCACCACCAAGGGATAAGGTGTTGCTAGGGATTTCAGCGTGATTGTATAGAAAAGAAGCCTTTGCTGTAGGCAAAACATTGTCCTTGACCATATTTAGCTTTGCTACGGCCTGGTCTATTTTGTTTTGAGAAAGCTTTAGATTCTTACTATTCTCTATCCCAAGCGCTATAGCTTCCTGTAAGCTTATTTTTTTTACATCCTGGGCATAGATGACTGCCGGAACAAGAAATGCCAGGCAGCTCAGTTTGATTGATTTATGTATCATTTTTTGGTGTTAAATACGTGATGATGAGGTCTTTTAAATGGTTGATTAAGCGGTCGGTAATCACCTTTCTGTCTTCTTCGTTATTGATGTCCAGTGTTGTGCCAGAGGTGATTTTTGAAGGGGAGATGGCTACGTTGCTTATTGTTCCCATGATCGTGGCAATCAGCATTTTAACGTCTACTTGTCTGAAACTTCCTTCAGTTATGCCATCGCTAATAATTTTCTCTATGACCAGCAGGTTTTGAGCCATTGAGTTTTTTATTTTGAAAAACATTTCCGGGCGGTGAGGCATGGAGAGTTCCCTGTGCATCATTTTATGAAAACCGGGATTGGATAGGATTCTTGTAGCATATCCTTCAATTACTTTTAGTAATTTTTCCATTCCAGACATATTATTCTGATTGAGGCAGGCGAGTTGAGCGCTAAAATCGGCAATCCTTTGGCTCATGATTTCCATGAAAACACCTTCTTTGGAGCCAAAATAATAGTTGATCATCGCCATATTGGCTGTGGCGTCTTTTGCAATTTGGCGGGTAGAAGTGGCTTCATAACCCAATTCGATGAACAGCTTTTCAGCTGCTTCGAGGATGTTGGCCCTCTTATCTATCTTTTCCATTATTTTATTTGTGACTACAAAACTAATCAATCGATTGATTAGTTGCTTTTGAATCGAATGATTTTTTAAATAATTGACGAAATACTGACAAGGGTTTGTTATTTTTAGAACTGATCAAACAAATGTTCGATATGAAAAAGATGAAACTATGGATCCGATATGCTTGTTTTTTAGGCATAACTTTAATTTCATTGAATGTTTGGTCTCAGGATCTTAATGCCAGTGGACCCTGGATCCGAATAAACCTGCTGGGGTATCAGCCTCATGCGATTAAGGTTGCTGTTTGGGTAAGTAAGGATCAAATGGAGCAACCAGAGAAGTTTGATCTTGTAGAAAAAGGAACTGAAAAAGTGGTGTACAGTTCGGGAAATGTGAAGCCTTTTGGTGCGTACGGACCTTTTAAAGTATCGTGTAGATTGAATTTTAGCGAATTTGAAGATCCGGGGCATTATTTTATTAAAGTGGGCAACACCGTGTCGCCAGAAGTGATCATTAGTGAAGATGTTTATCGTCATACTGCCGATTTCGCCTTACGTTATATGCGTCAACAGCGTAGCGGCTTTAATCCCTATTTGAAGGATAGCTGTCATACACAGGATGGATACACCATGTATGGACCGATGCGAGATAGCACACATATCGATGTTAGTGGCGGATGGCACGATGCCTCTGATTACCTTCAATATGCCACAACATCGGCAAACGCGACTTATCACTTGCTTGCAGCGTACCGGGATTTTCCTGAGACATTTACGGATCAATACCAGGAAAATGGCCTTGAAGGAAAGAATGGGCGGGTAGATGTTTTAGATGAAGCGAATTGGGGACTGAAATGGCTGCTAAAGATGCATCCAAAGAAAGACTGGTTATTTAACCAAATTGCGGACGATAGGGACCATAAAGGTTTGCGCTTGCCGACAAAGGATGATGTGGATTATGGTAAAGGGAAAGAACGACCTGTTTATTTTGCAAATGGTAAACCTCAGGGCTTAGGTAAATATCAAAGTCGCGCCACGGGAACCGCTTCTATTGCTGGAAAGTTTAGCAGTGCTTTTGCTTTAGGCGGCAGAATGTTTAGGGATATTGATGCAACTTATGCGCAATTGCTTCGAGATAAGTCCAAATCTGCTTATGCGTTTGGATTAAAGCAGCCCGGAGTGCAACAAACAGCCCCTAATAGGGCGCCTTATTTTTATGAGGAAGACAATTGGACAGATGATATGGAGCTTGCTGCAGCTGAACTTTATCAAAGTATCGGTGGGAAATCATTTTTGAAGCAAGCGTTGAGTTACGCGAGTAAAGAGCCGGTAACGCCATGGATGGGAGCCGATACAGCAAGACATTATCAATGGTATCCTTTTCACAATTTTGGGCATTACGAAATCGCTAAAACAGGGGATAAGCTAGGGGCTGAAAAAGTGGTGTCTTATTATAAAGAGGGGCTGGATAGGGTTTGGCAAAAGGCAAAGCAAAATGCATTTTATAGGGGTGTCCCATTTATCTGGTGTTCAAATAACCTAACAACTTCATTCGCTATTCAGAGCTTCCTTTATCATAAGGAAAGTGGAGACGAGACCTATGAGGAGTTGGCGCAAGCAAATTTTGATTGGCTGTTTGGTTGTAATCCATGGGGATCAGCGATGGTGTATGGCTTGCCAGCGGAAGGGGATACACCAAAAGATCCGCATTCCGCATTCACGCATTTGTTCCAGTACCCGATAGATGGGGGATTGGTAGATGGACCTGTTTATGGACGCATTTATAAAAGTCTTATCGGGATTACTTTGTACCAGCCGGACGAATATGCCGAATTTCAATCCGATTTGGTCGTTTACCATGATGATTTTGGTGATTACAGTACCAATGAGCCTACAATGGACGGAACGGCATCATTGATTTATTTGCTAGCTGCTTATGACAGCAGAGTGAAGCAGGAAAATTCTTCCTTTAAAAAAGACCATGGTGCTATTATTAGGGGGGACACAAATGAAAAGAAGATTGCATTAGTCTTTACAGGACATGAATATGCGGATGGGGTAGCGCAAATCAATAAAACTTTAAACAAGCATAAAGTAAAAGGATCGTTCTTTTTTACGGGCGATTTTTACAATACTCCAGGACTCAGGTCGCTCATTAAATCCCTTAAAGCGAGTCACCACTATTTAGGAGGGCACTCAAATAAGCATTTGTTGTATTGCGACTGGACCAAGCGGGATAGCCTATTGGTTACAAAAGCGGAATTCCGATCTGATTTAGATGCTAACTATGAGGCGATGGCTAGGTTTGGGATTAATAGGCCTGATGCCCCCTTCTTTTTGCCACCGTTTGAATGGCACAATGAAAAGATTGCTGATTGGACAAAAGGAGCTGGTTTAACATTGGTTAATTTTACTCCAGGCACGCGTTCTAATGCTGATTACACTTACCCAGAAATGGGTAAACGTTATGTAGGAAGTTCGGAGATTTATAAGTCTATCGTTGATTTTGAAACTAAGCAGGGAATGAATGGATTTCTACTCTTACTTCATGCGGGGACGGATCCAAGAAGAATGGATAAGTTTTACAATAAATTGGATGATTTGATCATTTATTTAAAGCAAAAGGGCTACAGTTTGGTAACAGTTAATGATTTGCTAGGGAAATAAACTGGCAATATTTGTTTACAGATAAAATAAATCAATATCTTTGACGCCTAAGAATTAGTATAATGATTAAAGAAGACAACAATAGTTTTGACTGGGTTTATTATGTTATGGGCCTATTTTTTGGTATTTTAACTGCAGTAATTATTTCGGGTAGCTTTGGTGCCGCTGTATTAGGTGGAATTATAGGGTTTATATTTGGCGCTATTTTCTTAAATGGAATAGTTAAAGGCCGCGAATATTAAGCTTAAATTAGTATCAATTTAAGACATCTTCTGATGAAAAGAATAAGCCTTATCGCATTGCTTGCGATGTTTACTTTCGTTGCTGAAGCCCAGGAGCTTAAGTTTGCTCCTGTTGATGCCAGCCCTGCGGATCTTGTCTATTTCCCTTTAAATGTTACGAAAGCAAAGGATAATTCAACCCCATCAATTAAGGTTGTTTATTCCAGACCCGCAAAAAAGGGGCGTGATATATTTGGCGTGCTTGAGCAATTTGGCAAGGTATGGCGTGTGGGCGCTAATGAATCCACAGAAATTAAATTCTACCAGCGTGTAAACATTGGTGGTAAGTCCATTAAGGCAGGTTCTTATAGCTTATTTGCGATTCCTAATCAAGATAAGTGGACGCTGATCATTAACCGTCAGACAGATCGCTGGGGTGCCTTTACTTATGATCAGTCTAAAGATGTCGTTCGGGTTGATGTACCGGTTAAAACATTGGATAAGCCAATGGAATCTTTTGCGATCACGTTTACCCCGCAACCGGAAGGGGCTAATTTGGTTATGGCATGGGATAAAACTTTAGTAGAACTTCCCATTACCATAAAATAGTTTTGGAAGGGGCTTAATGCCCTCCCGCCACAAACTTTAAGCCTAAAATTGAACCGATTAGAGTGACAATAAAAAAGATCCTCCAGAAGTTCAGGGGCTCATCAAAGAAGAAAATTCCGATAATGACAGTTCCTACTGCGCCTATACCCGTCCATACCGCATAGGCTGTGCCCATTGGTAAAGTTTGTACTGCTCTGTTGAGCAATAAAAAGCTTAACGTAATGCATACGAAAAAACCAGCACTCCATTTAATGTTCGTAAAGTTGTTCGAAAGCTTTAAACAGGTCGTAAAACCCACCTCAAAAAAACCTGCAATAATTAATATAATCCAGCTCATAATTCAAATATTTGTGGCAAAAGTACTTCGAATTAAGCAGGGAGTTTTTTACAAATGTTAAAAAATTACCGGTCGGGTGCTTTATCTTTACATATAACCATCGCCAATTGCAAAACGTTTTAAAAACATTAAAAGGCATTTACGCCCTGAAAGAACCGCAATTAAATCAACTGCTTGATTTGATGGAGCGCATTGAAGTGCCTAAAAATCAGCGGATCATTCATGCCGAAAGTATCGAGAAATCACTTTTTTTTATTGAGAAAGGAATAGCCAGGGCATTTTGTGATGGCCCGGAAAATCAGATTACTTTTTGGTTCGGGATGGAGGGAGATGTTGTATTCTCTTATAACAGCTATATTAATGCATTGCCAGGCTATGAAAGTGTGGAGGTATTGGAGCATAGTGTATTGTATGAGATCAAGACAGCGGCATTAGAAGCGCTTTTTCAAAAGGACGTTGAGTTTGCAAATTGGGGCAGAAAGCTGGCAGAGTTGGAGCTGATCAAAACGGAGGAAAGATTGATTGCACGGTTATTTAAAACGGCAACCGAGCGCTATCAGGAACTATTGAGCAATGATCCGGCTTTGATCCAAAGAATTCAATTGGGCTATATTGCTTCTTACCTGGGAGTAACGCAGGTAACTTTAAGCAGGATTAGGGCAGAGGTTAAGTAATCAGGCTTTATTGATAATGGCCACTGTAAGTCTGCTGATGCAGTTCATTTTTCCTTTATCATTATAGATCTTGATTTCCCAAACATGGGTTTTAGCGCCAATATGGAGTGGCTTACAAATACCTGTTACCAAGCCTGATTTAACCGGTCTGAGGTGGTTGGCATTAACTTCAAGGCCGACGGCCTGGTATTTTTCAGGATCGATGCACATGTAGGAAGCGACACTACCAAGCGTTTCGGCCAGGACTACAGAGGCTCCACCATGTAAAATTCCTGCGGGTTGATGGGTACGCTCATCTACAGGCATGGTTGCTGTCAGCGCATCTTCAGCTACTTCTGTAAACTTAATCTCCAGAAAAGCCCCCATGTGGTTTGTAGGTCTATCGTTTAGCTGCTCGGGTGTAAATTCTTTAAACCAAATCATAAATAACGACTTTTAATGATTTCTGTGTGGTGTATGATGTGTCCAGGGATTACGTAGAGTAGGGCTCTTACTGTAATCTGGCGCTCAGATGCTGTGCCACTTCTATTTAATTCTTTTTCTACTAGGGAATTGAATAAAAACATGTTCGCCCTTCTCAACAAAGAAAACTCTTCGGAGAGGCTTAATAAGCTCCGATCCTGAAAATGCGCATGTGTTACGTAGTCATCCTCGTCAAAGCCTGGAAGTGCATGGTTTTCTCCGCGTGCAAAGCAGGTTAAGCGATACACCAGAATGCGTTCTGTATCTATGATATGGCCAATAAGCTGTTTAATGGTCCATTTTCCGGGGGCATAGGCATAGTCCGCCTTTTCAACCAAATCATTTACAAAATCCGGAAACTCTGTGGCTTGCCTTTTTAATAATTCGAGTACATCATCCTCAACGAGGCTGATATATTGTTCAGCCCATACGGGATACTCATGCGTTTGAGGTCGGTTCATAAGTAATGCTACTTTTTAAAATGATACGAAAGGTGGTGCCTTTGCCAAGCTCCGAGTCTTTAACAAAGATTTGGCCATTATGGTAGTTTTCAACGATTCTTTTGGTAAGCGACAAGCCTAAACCCCAACCGCGCTTACGAGTTGTGTAGCCGGGCTGAAATACGGCGTCAAATTTAGATCGTGCAATCCCTTTTCCAGTGTCGGTTACGTCTATGAAAACTTCCTCTTTGGTTAAGTTTTCGATAATGTTTATCGTGATTTTACCTTCGTTTTCGATTGCATTTGCTGCGTTTTTCAGCAAGTTCTCTATAACCCAATCAAACAGGGGTACATTTAATAAGGCCCTTACTTGTTCATCGCCAATGATTTCGAAGATCACCTTGTCTGATGTTCGAAGTTTGAAATATTCAACAAAATTATAGATCACAGCATACACGACATGGTCTTCGACAATTGGTTTAGATCCAATTTTTGAAAAACGGTCGGTAATTACTTCCAGACGTTTAATGTCATTTTCCATTTCGGCAATTAAGGGATCGTCTTCTGCATCAAATCTTGATTTGATGAGCTCTACCCAAGCCATGAGTGATGAGATTGGAGTGCCTAGTTGATGGGCTGTTTCTTTTGCCATACCTACCCATACCTGGTCCTGTTCTGCTTTACGCGCAGCGCTAAAGGCCACATAGGCCGTGAGTAAAAACAGACCGATTACGGCCAATTGGATATAGGGGAAATAGCGCAGTTGTGTTAATGTGGCAGAATCTTTATAGTAAATGTACCATCTGGTGCCATCCAGACCAATAATTGGCGTTGGCGGATGCTGCTTTTTCATTTTACGTAGCTCACGCGAAAAATAAGCAGGATCGTAAGTTTTGTTAGGTTGTTTTTCTACTTCGTAATTCGTTTTTGTAGAGTCTAATCCCTGATAAGAAAGGATTGCGCCTTCAGAATCAATCATGATTACGGGAAGCTTTGTGTTTGTTCGGATCAGGTCTATCAAACTGGTATACCGATCGTCATCATACATAGCTAGCGATTGCTCTGTTACTTTTACATATAGCTGAAATTGAAGCTGTTCTTCTCGCTCCATCTTTTTTACGAAGAAGTCGCTATAGACAACGGATGCCGTGCCAATTACAATGGCAAAGACAAGTAAAAAGAACTTCCAGCGGCGTTTTTTCTCGTAAGGGTTCATAGAATGTGATGGCAAATTACAAAATAGCATTCAAAAATGTATCAATTGAACGGTAACGCGGTAAAAAATATATCTTTGTAGTTCGTAATATGGAAAAGAAAGTAAGAGTAAGATTCGCCCCGAGCCCAACCGGCGGCCTGCATTTGGGTGGTGTACGTACCGCTTTATTTAATTATCTGTTTGCAAAAAAGCACAACGGTACATTTATTTTGCGGATTGAGGATACTGATCAGACACGTTTTGTGGAAGGTGCCGAGGAATATATCGTTTCCTGCCTTAAATGGTGTGGCATGGTTCCAGATGAGAGTCCGGAGCAAGAGGGCAACTTTGGCCCCTACCGTCAAAGTGAGCGGAAAGCAACCTACAAACAATATGCAGATCAGTTGATTGCTGATGGATATGCTTATTACGCTTTTGATACCCCAGAAGAACTGGATGTCAAAAGAAAACAGATACCAAACTTTACTTACGGATTGGCTACAAGAGGGGCTATGAGAAACTCCCTTACTTTAACCGAGGCTGAGGTAGAGGCACTTTTAGCAAGCAATACGCCATATGTAGTGCGTATTAAAATACCTGAAAACGAAGTTGTTTCTTTTACTGATTTGATAAGAGGGCACGTTAGTTTTGAGACCAATTTGGTAGATGATAAAGTTCTGCTAAAAGCAGATGGAATGCCAACCTATCACCTGGCAGTTGTTGCTGACGATAAGGCAATGGAGATTAGCCATGTGTTTAGAGGCGAAGAATGGCTTCCTTCGGCACCAATTCATATTTTATTATGGAGATATCTGGGCTGGGATAATGAAATGCCTCAATGGGTGCATTTACCTTTAATTTTAAAGCCCGATGGAAATGGTAAGCTGAGTAAAAGAGATGGTGATAGATTAGGATTCCCTGTATACGCACAAAATTGGACTGACCCTAAAACCGGCGATTTAACAAAAGGTTTTAAGGAACTTGGTTTTATGCCTGAAGCGTTTGTAAACCTACTGGCTATGCTGGGTTGGAATGATGGAACGGATCAGGAAATATTTACCTTAAATGAATTGATCGAGAAATTTTCGATCGAGAGAATCAGCAAAGCCGGAGCTAAATTTGATTTCGAAAAAGCAAAATGGTATAACCAGGAGTGGATTAAACATACCAGCTCAAAAGCGCTGCTTCCTTTTGTAAAAGAAGCGTTTAATGCTCAGGGGATAGTTTTAAATGACGAGACTTATCTGGAAAAGGTAATTGACCTAATTAAAGATCGCTGTACGCTATTAACGGATTTTGTTGCGCAAAGTATATATTTTTTTACTGCACCAGCAGGATATGATTTGGATGCTGTGAAACCAAAATGGACACCTGAAAAGGCTGCCTTTTTTGAATCCTATGCTTTAGAGTTGAAAGAGGGATTGACTGGTATAGAACTGGAAGAAAAGTTCAAATCACTCGCTACGGCACATAATTTTAAACCAGGAGAGTTGATGTTGCCTTTTAGAATTATGTTGGTTGGCGGAAAATTTGGCCCTGGAGTATTTGATATTGCAGTAGCTCTTGGCGCTGAAGAAACCATAAAAAGAATTCATAAAGCAATAGCCGCCTTTAATTAAACTGAGCTTCCTTTTAATTTTGGTATAACAATTGTCCCAGCCTGTTATTAACCAAATTAAAAGGAATTTATATGCAATGGTTCGGTAAAGGAAGTGGCAATGTTGACGATAGAAGAGGGATGACTGGCGGCAAGGTACTTGGCGGCGGTGCAGCTATAGTTGTTGTTGTGCTCGGTCTTATCTTTGGTCAGGATTTTACAGGTTTAGTTAGCCAGTTACCTATGGGTGATGCGGCGAATGTTGTCGGCAAACAGGGTGTTCCCCAAGATGCTGAAGGCAAGTTTGTTGCTGGTGTTCTGGAGTCAACAGATTCTGTTTGGTATGCGCAGTTCAAGAAAATGGGACGGGTATATGAACCCCCTGTGCTTACGTTGTTTGATAACAGTGTTCAATCTGCCTGTGGCAATGCCAGTGCTGCCGTAGGACCATTCTATTGCCCAGCGGATCGTCGCGTATATATTGATCTTACTTTTTATAAAGACCTAAAAGACCGCTTTGGTGCTGCTGGCGATTTTGCGCAAGCTTATGTGATTGCCCATGAGGTAGGGCATCATATTCAGAATTTACTGGGGATTTCGGAACAGGTGCAGCGTGCCAGAGCCCAGCTGAGCGAGGTAGAATACAATAAATTATCTGTTAAATTAGAATTACAGGCCGATTTTTTTGCCGGTCTGTGGGCGCACGATGCCCAGAATCTCGCTAATTTTAGATTGGAAGAGGGCGATATTGAAGAGGCGTTGACAGCTGCAAATGCGATTGGTGATGATAAACTTCAGCAGCAAGCACAGGGACAAGTTGTTCCTGATGCATTTACCCATGGTACATCAGCCCAACGAATGTATTGGTTTAAAAAAGGCTTCGATACTGGTGATTTTAAGCAGGGAGATACTTTTAATTCTGCAAGGTTATAATTTCTTTTTTGCAACAAAATGATTATTTATAAGTTTAAACTTATAAAGTTTATATAACTTTAATGCAAAACTAATGCTCTGCGCTGTCGCCAAAAGTTTATAAGCCTTATTTATTTTTGATAATGATATTAATTGTAGATGATACCCCCGAGAACCTGATTTCTTTAAAGAAGGTTCTGGAGAGACATAATTTTGAAGTAGATACCGCATCATCCGGTGAAGAGGCCTTAAAAAAAGTACTTAAAAATGAGTACGTCTTGATTATCCTTGATGTTCAAATGCCAGGGATGGACGGATTTGAAGTCGCGGAAGCGATTTCTGGCTACAGCAAGGCCAAAGAAACGGCAATTATCTTCCTGTCTGCTGCAAATACTGAACTTAAGTTTATCGCTAAAGGCTATTCTTCAGGTGGCCTGGATTATATCACAAAGCCGGTAGATATGGATATTTTGCTCTTAAAGGTGAAAACGTTTTATCGAATTTACGAACAAAGCAGAAAACTCATCGAAATACAAAAAGCATTATTAGATGAGATTGAGTTTCGGAAAAGAGCAGAGCGGAAAAAGGACGAGTTCATTAGTATTGCAAGTCATGAGTTAAAAACTCCTTTAACAAGTGTAAAGGGGTATGTGCAATTATTAGCCCGAAGCGTAGATAAAGGGGATATCTCTACCGTAAAAAAGCACCTCGCTAAAGCCCAGGTTCAGTTAGAAAAGCTCAATGAGCTTATTGCAGACCTTTTGGACATTTCTAAAATAGAGAGTGGCAAATTAAAATTCAATAAAAAGCACTTTGTATTTGATACCTTACTTGATGGGGTGATCGAGGTTATTCATCAGGCCAATCCAGAATTTAAAATTAGCAGAAAGGGCGAGGCCCCTAAAGAAATTTATGCCGATGAGATGCGAATAGAGCAGGTGATTGTCAATTTTTTAACGAATGCAATTAAGTATTCGCCTGGAACAAACGAAATAGAAGTGAATGTCAAAACAACAGCAGATCAATTGTATGTTGGTGTTCGTGATTTTGGAATAGGGATTGCCCCAGAGCTACAAAAGAGTGTATTTGAGAAGTTTTATAGGGTTGAAGAAACATCGATTCATTTTCAAGGATTGGGAATCGGTTTATACATTTCAGCCGAAATTATCAATAGACATGGGGGTGAAGTTGGTGTAGAAAGTAAACTAGGAGAAGGATCTGAGTTTTATTTCACCTTACCTTTAGTGTCCAATCCTGAAACGGAGTAAAAGAATATTTGTATGAGTAAGAAATCTGTAAAAAATAACCTACGTATCGGTTTAGGTTTGTCGTTATTGATCCTTTTTATAACCTCATTGGCCTCTTATCTGAGTATAAGGAATTTGATTAAAAGTGCCGACATGGTTTCTCAAAGTAACAGAGTCATCTTTAAGCTTGAGGATGTGATCTCGACCATGAAGGATGCTGAAACAGGACAAAGAGGATATTTACTAACTGGAAGAAAGGAATTTCTTGAGCCTTATAAGGGGGCGCGGGAGGCTGCTTTAGGCTTGGTAGAACAGATCTTTGCTGAAACCAAAAATAATCCTGTACAGCAAAGGAATGTGAAAAAGTTGGAGAACCTTGTTCAAGGAAGGTTTCAGGTATTGAAGAATACGGTTGACATTAAAAGCCGTGGTGGCTTTGTAAGTGTTGCCGAGCTAATCGATGGCAAAATTTATATGGATGGCCTTAGGGATCTGATTAAGGTGATGGAATCAGAGGAAAAAAGGATATTGGATTTGAGGACAGCCAATCTGAACAAGATGGCTGGTTTTACACCTGCATTGATCATTTTTGCAGCCTTTTTAGCCATTTTAATTACTATATTCTTTTACAGAAAGGTTACGTTTGATTTTAATACGAGGCTAAGACTACAAGAAGAATTACAGCATAAAAATGAAGAAATAGCTAATCGGATTACTGTTATTCAGGGCATTGCCAACAGGATTTCAAGCGGAGATTATCAAATACGGCTTGATGAAGAGCAAAAAGATGGCTTGGGAAGTTTGGTTGGCTCTTTAAATGCGATGGCTGAATCGTTGCAATATTCATTTTCACTACTCGCTGATAAAGAATGGCTACAATCAGGAATCGCTGCGCTAAATGATAAAATGGTTGGCGAGAAAAGTGTTCAGCAGCTAGCAGATGACGTTGTTGCTGAGATTGTAGAACGCACGCATAGCCAGGTCGCTGCATTTTATCTGGTTGAAGATGATGGGGTGTTACAGCTAGTAGGTAGCTACTCGCTGATGGAAGAGTACAAGCGGGAAAAACTGAGATTTGGGGAAGGCCTTGTGGGTCAAGCGGTTCAGTCTCGTAAGCAACTTTTAATTAATGATATTCCCGATAATGAGTTAACCATTAGCTTTGCGATTGGAACTACGCGTCCACGTAATGTTATTGCAGTGCCGATTTTTAGAGAGGGGGAAGTGATTGGCGTGATGGAGTTTGGCTCTTTACAGGTGTATACGCCTTTGCAATTGGATTTCTTTAACAGCATTTCAGATAATATTGGGATAGCGATTACAGTTTCTCAAAATCGCAAAAAATTGCAGGAATTTTTAGAAGAGACACAAGCACAAGCCGAAGAGTTACAGGCGCAACATAGGGAGCTTGAAGGCTTAAATGCGGAATTGGAGGCGCAAACTCAGCGGATTCAGACTTCTGAAGAAGAATTAAGGGTACAACAAGAGGAGCTTTTACAAAGTAACCAGGAGTTGGAAGAACGGACCAATTTATTAGAAGAAAAAAATCAGCTTATTCAGGAGCGAAACCTGGATATACAGCATAAAGCAGAGCTATTGGAGCAGAGTACCAAATACAAATCTGAGTTTCTCGCCAATATGTCTCATGAATTGCGGACGCCTTTAAACTCGATTTTGTTGCTGTCCAAACTGATGTCAGAGAATAAGGATTTGGATGAAGAGTATATTGAATATGCGGAGGTGATACAAAGTTCGGGACAGGGATTACTAGGTTTGATCGACGAGATCCTGGACCTTTCTAAAATTGAAGCTGGTAAAATGAAGCTTGAATTTACAGATGTTAATATTGCTGAAGTAGCAACAGATATGCGCTCGTTATTTAATCCTGTGGCAAAGAATAAGCACCTGGAACTGATGATTGACGTGCAGGATGCATTGACGACTATCAATACAGATAAAATGCGATTAGAGCAGATTCTGAAGAATTTACTGTCTAATGCCATTAAGTTTACCGCCGTAGGGAAGGTTGTTTTGACCGTTCACAAGGACGAGGCGGGTGAAAATATGCTATTTAAAGTTACTGATACGGGTATTGGTATTCCATTAGGTAAACAAGGGTTAATTTTTGAAGCCTTTCATCAGGCAGATGGTTCTACTCGTCGTAAGTTTGGTGGAACAGGGCTGGGTCTATCTATAAGCAGGGAACTGGCGAAGCTTCTGGGTGGAAAAATAGAGGTAACCAGTAGTGAAAACGTGGGTAGTGAGTTTACTTTTTCTTTGCCCTTGATGCGTAAGGAAGATATTGAAGAGGATTTGGCCCAAGAACCGGTGGTGCCGCCTATTTACATGGAGCGAATTGAGCCTGTTGTTGCCGAACGTTTTACTGTTGATCTTATTCCTCAGGAAATAGAAGATGATAGGAATGATATTCAACCCGGGGATCGTGTCATCTTGATTATTGAAGACGATACTAATTTTGCTAAAACCCTCTTAAAGTTTACCCGGAAAAGAAACTATAAAGGCATCGTAGCTGTTCGTGGCGATGTTGGAATTGAATTGGCGAACCGCTATCAGCCTTTGGCTATATTGCTGGATATACAGTTGCCAATAAAGGATGGATGGCAGGTAATGGAAGAGTTGAAAGCTAACCCTGTTACCAAGCCTATACCGGTTCATATCATGTCTTCTCTTGAAGTTAAGAAGGAGAGTTTACTGAAAGGGGCGGTTGATTTTATCAATAAGCCAATTGCTTTAGAGCAGATGAAGCAAATTTTTCAGAAGTTGGAAGACGCATTGAGTCGGCATCCAAAAAAAGTGTTGATTGTTGAAGAAAATAAACAGCATGCAGAAGCGCTAAGTTATTTCCTTAGTAATTATAACATACAGACGGAGGTAGTCAGCAATGTAAGCCAAAGTATTGGCGCATTGAATAAGAATGAGGTAGATTGTGTGATCCTGGATATGGGGATTCCTGATAAGAATGCTTACGAAACGCTTGATACGATTAAGAAAAGCAGAGGATTGGAAAACTTACCGATCATTATTTTTACGGGGAAAAACTTATCCAAGGGTGAAGAAACCCGGATTAAGCAATATGCAGATTCGATCGTAGTGAAGACCGCACATTCTTACCAAAGAATTTTAGATGAAGCAGGACTTTTTCTTCATTTGGTTGAAGAAAAGGAAATAGATGGCAAGCATAAAAAGACGCCATCTGAAAATCTGGGGGGCTTATATGAAGTCCTGAATAATAAAACAGTCCTGATTGCTGATGACGATGTTCGGAACATATTCTCTTTAACCAAAGCTCTGGAACAGCATAAAATGAAAGTTCTTGCAGCTACTGATGGAAAAGAGGCGCTACAGATGCTTAAAGAGAATCCAAAGGTGGATGTTGTGCTTATGGACATGATGATGCCGGAGATGGACGGATATGAGACGACAAAGGAAATTAGAAAGATTCATGCATACAAACAATTGCCAGTTTTAGCTGTTACAGCAAAAGCTATGATGGGTGACAGGGAAAAATGTATAGCTGCAGGGGCCTCGGATTACATTTCTAAGCCGGTGGATATTGATCAGTTGATTTCATTATTAAGGGTGTGGCTTTACAACAAGGCGTAGTCATAATTACTATGGTTTTAAATATATGGCGGACAACAAAGTATTAATCGTAGATGATGATAACCGGAATATTTTTGCTTTAACAGCCGTTTTAAAGGCAAGAGGTTATCAATGTGTATCTGCTACAGGAGCAGAAGAAGGGCTTGAAATTCTTAAGAATGATAGCGATATTGTCGTGGTGTTAATGGACATGATGATGCCCGGCTTGGATGGGTATGAGGCCATGGCAATAATGAGGAATAATCCGGAACTAAAGGATGTGCCAGTGATTGCGGTTACAGCACAAGCGATGCTTGGGGATAAGGAACGTTGTTTGAATGCAGGTGCTGTTGGTTATATTTCCAAGCCAATAAATGTGGATGAACTAATTAGGATGCTAAATCTTTACGTTTTAACAGAATAGAATTTGGAAGTATCAGTAATTACCGATGAACACGTAGAAATATTGCTCTCTGATCTTTTGGAGCAGTATGGTTACGATTTTACCGGTTATTCAAGGGCATCTATAAAAAGGCGCATTTCCAGAATCTATGCTTTAGATCGAGCGTTAAGCTTTGCTGAATTTAGATACATGATTTTAAACGATCAGGTCTATTTTAAAAGATTTGTGGAGCAGATTACGGTTAATGTGACGGAAATGTTTAGAGATCCATCTTTCTTTCGGAAATTGAGAGAGGAAGTGTTGCCCAAGCTGGGTACTTATCCTTTAATCAGGATATGGCTTGCCGGCTGCTCTACTGGAGAAGAGGCCTATTCTATTTCTATTATTTTGAAGGAGTTGAATTTGCTGCATAAATCACTGATTTACGCAACTGATCTTAATCCCACCGTTCTGGAAAAAGCTTCCCAAAGCATGTTTGCCATCAGTCAAATGCAGCAGTATTCAGAAAACTACATTTTATCTGGAGGCACCAAAGACTTTTCCAGTTACTATACCGCTAGTTATTCTTTGGCAAAGTTTGATGATGAATTGAAGCGTCGGATTGTATTTTCCACCCATAATTTGGTTTCTGATCATTCCTTCAATGAATTCCAACTAATTCTTTGTCGAAATGTACTGATCTATTTCAATCGGGATTTGCAACATAATGTGCTCGATTTATTCGATAATAGTCTAGATGAACTGGGGTATCTGGCACTGGGGTCAAAGGAGACGGTAGAATTTTCGAGGATTTCCAAAAGATATAAGCGCTTACCAGGAGAAAAAATATGGAGAAAAGTCGGCTGATGAGAAAATGTAAAGCATTTATAATTGGGGGCTCGGCGGGTAGTCTGGAGGTATTACTCAAGGTACTCCCAAATGTTAGAACTGATATTCCCTTTCCAATTATCATTGTGGTTCACAGAAAACATGGAACGGACTCTTTGCTGCCGGCGCTGCTTTCAACGCGCACAGAGCTTAAGGTTAAGGAAGTGGATGAAAAAGAAGAGATAAAGGCAGGAACGGTTTATGTCGCACCCTCAGACTATCATTTACTCATAGAGCAGAATGAAACCTTTTCTTTGGATTACTCCGAAAAGATAAATTATTCCAGACCGGCAATTGATGCCACATTTCAAACCGCCGCAGAGGTATACAACACCAAACTTGCTTGTTTGCTGCTTTCAGGATCAAATTCTGATGGAGTAAATGGGTTAAAATGTGTAAAATCCTGGGGTGGTACTACCTTAATTCAAGACCCGGATTCGGCGCAGGTGGCCTATATGCCTGCCCAGGCTCAACTTAATGTGGCAATAGATCAGGTACTTATGATTGAAGATATTGCAGAATTCATAAATTTGCTATCTTAAGCCATATATTTTACACAGACTATGAACAAGAAGGTATTCGTATTTGACGATAATGTTGACATTTTGGAATTGTGTACTATTATTTTGGAAGATGCTGGCTACGATATTAAAACGTCTTCCACATCCAATAATATTATAGATCAGGTAATGACTTTTACGCCTGATATTATCTTTATGGATAACTGGTTGCCAGATGTTGGGGGGATAGAGGCGACAAGAGCCTTAAAGGCGCACGCGGTATTGAAAGATATTCCAGTGATCTATTTTTCTGCCAATAATGATGTAAAGTCCCTGGCTGACCAGGCGGGGGCAGATGGGTATCTATCCAAGCCCTTCGATATCGAAGAGCTTGAAAAGATCATCAGTAAACATTTGGTTATTTAACACCCAAAACATCTACGCCCTGTTCGAATACAACATCTACAGGGATTCCTCTTTTAGTTAATTTATCAAGATCGGCCTGTAACTCAGGAGTAATTACGGCTTTTTCACGTTGTGTTTTTTCGACAGCAGCCTTGTCTCCATTGCCTTGAAGGGTAATGATTAAGTTGCTTAGCTTGTTCATCGAATCTTCAAACTTAACGAAGTCTACTTTGTAGGTTCCATTTTCATTTCTGATAAACGCGCCATTGTCTTTAAAAAAGTTAAAGCATTGCATATTCGCTTTTCCATGAGCACTTGCAGCTCCAAACCTTACTGAGCGAAGAATGCCGGCCATATAAGTTGTATAGAATTGCTTAATGTCACCCTCAAGTTCGCCTTTTTTAAGTAGTCCGGTTACCATATAAAGACCTAAAACATCTGCTTTGCCTTCTTCTAACCACGAATATTGCTCTTGGAGTGCCTCTTTAACAAAGCCTTTGCCGGTTACAGTCTTTTTAATACCTAATCCATGTGCTACCTCATGAAACATCACATTGGCAAAGAAAGCGTCAAAGTTGATGTATTGAAGCTGGTCCTTATCTATCAGTTCTTTAGCGATAGGCATCATAATCTTATCGAATTTGGCTTTCATGGCATTTTTCAACTGAGAACGTCTGGTCCCCTTTTTTTGTTGAATTACCTCATCATTCGGAAGATTAACTGCGATCGTTTTAGAACCGGCATTACAATCACCTGCATAGTACACCACATCATAAGCATTCAGTTCTGAATCCGTTCCGGGTTTTTCAGCTTTGTATTTTGCATCAACCGGGAGTCCTTTCTGTAAATCAGGTAACATACTTACATATTTTTCCAGTTTTTTACTCCATACTTTATCCTTTACCAGCACATACGCCTCATAAGAAGCGCGGGCATTGAACAACTTATCTTCATAGTTCTCGATCGGGCCAATGATTAGGTCAAGTGTATTGGTTTTCATATCCAACCAGGCATAATCACTAGCGGTATAATTATCAGAAAGTAGCGCATCAGCACGTAGGTTAAGGTATTTCTTTAATCCTGCATCATCGGCAAGTAAAGCTGCCTGTTTCAATAAACTGGAAGCTTTTTGTAGTTCTGTAGCGTATAGAACATGATAAGGAATGGAAATAAGCTTACCCTTGTCGTCTTTTCTAATCACCGAGTATTGACCAGATTTATCTTTTACATCAGAGTTTTTAAGTTCTTCTTTGGTCATACCAGCTGGGTAAAAGGTAGCGCCATCCGGTTTTGGGCCAATGCCATAAATGAATGGTTTGTCTCCATTTAACCTATCCCAAGGTCCATAATTGATCAAAAGGAAGTCCCTGGCTTTTTCATCCTTAATGGTACTTAACAGACTATCGCGCTGAGGATACGCTTGTTGCCAGAATAATTCATCCATAATCTTGGCTGCCTGTATCATTAATGGTAGTATTTTCCGGTCATTTACAGAAAGATCATTAATGTTGGTTGTCAACTTAACTTTTTCGTAAATAGCCAGACGCTCGTCTACATACTTTTGCAAACTATCTTCAGTGGAGGAATGTTTTGTGGTTTTTTGATCGTTATTTCCCTGAGGGCCAGAGCATGAAGCTATCCCCATGACAATTGAGCATCCAGCAATAAAAACAGTTGCTTTGCTTATGTGTTTCATATATCAGTTAGTTTTAAATAGGTTATGAGACCGCCAGGATACCATGGGATTCATATATCGAATTATTTGCGGCTAAAATAGTAAAAAATAGTAATTTCACATTCTCTATCCCCTTAATATGGTACAGCACTATAAAATTACAAAAATTGGGCTCGTAATCGGTTCTTTATTTTTATTTGTTGCCTGCTCTACAAACAAGTACGCAGCAACGGAGAAAATCTACAAAGATAAGGCCAAAGCTTTTTCTGAGATCATTAAGACTGTGCCGCCTCCAGAACAAAAAATCGACGGGCTTGATCCCACCATACAATCCTGGGTAGGATCAATTAATTTCGGTATCCGCAAGCCTAATTTTGTCATCATTCACCATACCGCCCAAAACTCCACTCAACAAACGATCAATACATTTCTTGTCAAAGGGAAAAGTGAAGTGAGTTCACATTATATCGTTGGTAAAGATGGCGTGGTTGTGCAAATGGTAAATGATTACTTGCGCGCTAATCATGCCGGGATAGGGAAGTGGGGAAACACGAGTGATCTGAACTCTTCTTCAATAGGGATAGAACTGGATAATAACGGCATTAATCAACCCTTTACCGATGCACAGATCAGAAGTCTGCTTGGGCTTTTGGATGCTTTAAAGAAGCGCTATAACATTCCTACGGCTAATTTTATCGGGCATGCAGATATTGCACCGGGAAGGAAAAATGATCCAAAGAATTTTCCCTGGAAGGTTTTGTCGAAGAAAGGTTTTGGCCTTTGGTATGATGATGTTTTAAATTTACCCCCAGAAGATTTTAACGCAGAATTGGCATTGAGGGTGATTGGTTATGATACCCGTAACCTGCCTGCAGCTATTGAGGCTTTCAAAATCCATTTTGTGCAAACAGATATTACGCAGGTACTCACACCGGCAGATAGACTGATTTTGTATAATTTGTATAAGAAATACATGTAAACAAAAGAAGCGCTTTACAAAGCGCTTCTTTTGTTTTTACTTATTTCCTTTTGCCCAGGCATCCTTTAAAGATACTGTGCGGTTAAATACCAGGTGTTCTGGTGTGGAATCTTTATCCAGGCAGTAATAGCCTTTTCTGATGAACTGATAGCCGGCATCCTTATCGGCTGTAGCCAGATAAGGCTCAATATAAGCCTGTTTAATTACCTCTATACTGTTTGGGTTCAGGTAATCCTTAAAGTCCCCTTCTTCCCCGTCAGGAGACTCTACAGTAAACAAACGATCGTACATCCTGATCTCAGCGCTCTTCGCATGTTTGGTACTTACCCAATGGATCGTTCCTTTTACGTTGATGCCGCTCGTATCTTCACCGCTCTTAGATTCAGGGATGTATGTACACTGTATTTCAGTTACATTTCCTTCCGCATCTTTCACAAAGTTCTCACATTTAACAATGTAAGCATGTTTAAGGCGTACCATTGCACCAGGAGCAAGTCTGAACCATTTTTTTGCAGGTTCTTCCATGAAATCTTCACGCTCAATCCACAGTTCGTTACTAAATGGAATTTCTCTGCTTCCGCCTTTGTCTTCAGCTTCAGGGTTGTTTTCTCCAATTAATATTTCGCCTTGCCCTTCCGGATAATTGGTGATCACCAATTTTATTGGATCTAAAACGGCCATTACGCGATTGGCAGTTTTATTCAAGTGCTCACGAACACAGAATTCCAAAAGACTAAGTTCAATGATGTTCTCTCTTTTGGCAACGCCAATTCTTTCACAAAACTCACGGATACTTTCTGGAGTATAACCACGTCTTCTTAATCCGCTAATTGTGGGCATTCGAGGGTCATCCCAGCCACTTACCACACCTTCATTAACCAATTGAAGCAATTTACGTTTGCTCATTACGGTATAAGAAAGGTTTAAACGTGCAAATTCGTATTGTTTAGAAGGGTAGATCTCTAATTTTTCAATGCACCAGTCATACAGCTCTCTATGAGAAACGTATTCCAATGTACAGATGGAGTGGGTAATAGTTTCAATGCTGTCACTTTGACCATGAGCAAAGTCATACATTGGGTAAATACACCATTTGTTACCTGTACGGTGATGTTCAGCGTGTTTAATGCGATAAATTACAGGATCACGCATGATCATGTTTGGACTGGCCATATCTATTTTGGCCCTTAAAGTACATGCGCCATCTTCAAACTCGCCGTTTTTCATACTGGTAAACAAATCCAGATTTTCCTGAATGCTGCGGTTCCTGTATGGGCTCTCTTTGCCCGGCTCTGTTGGTGTACCCTTTAATGCTGCAATTTCCTCAGCTGTACTGTGATCTACATAAGCTAAGCCTTTTTCAATTAGCTTAACAGCATATTCGTACAGTGTATCAAAGTAATCAGAAGTATATAGTTCGTTTTTCCATTCAAAACCAAGCCATTTGATATCAGCTTGCTGACTGTCCACGTATTCTGTTTTCTCGGTTACTGGGTTGGTATCATCAAACCTTAAGTTTGTGTAGCCCCCGTATTTTTTTGTTAAACCAAAGTTTAAACAAATGGCTTTAGCATGGCCAATGTGTAAATATCCATTAGGTTCAGGTGGAAAACGGGTGATTAACGTCTTGTATTTTCCGCTATTTAAATCGTTCTCAATGATCTCTTCAATAAAGTTCAATGATCTTTCCTCACTCATATCAGCTGTAAATTTTTGGTCAAAGTTAACATAAAACGGCTAATTTACTTACATTTACAACCTACTTATTAGCATAAAATATGAGCAATGCACTAAAAAGGCCCATCCGGGTTTTAGTGGCCAAGGTTGGATTAGATGGTCATGACAGGGGAGCAAAAGTAATCGCTACTTCTTTAAGGGATGCAGGTATGGAGGTTATTTATACCGGATTGCGCCAAACTCCTGAAATGGTGGTGAATACGGCCTTACAAGAGGATGTTGACGCAATTGGCGTTTCCATTTTATCTGGCGCCCACATGACTGTATTTCCAAAGATTGTGGAGATCATGAAGCAGAAAAACGTAACAGATGTTTTGCTTACCGGTGGTGGAATTATACCCGAGAAAGATATGGGTAAGCTTAAGGAAATTGGAGTGGGGGAGCTATTTGCTCCGGGAACGACAATGGAGACTATTGTTAATTATATTAAAAACTGGGTTGCTGAAAACAGAAATTTTTAGATCATGACTTATCAAAATATTTTATCCGAATTAAAAGAACAGATTTTATATGTAACCATTAACCGGGAGCATAAACTAAATGCTTTAAATAAAGAAACATTGGCCGAATTGGCCGACGTGATTGCTGTTGCCACACAGCAGGACGAGATAAGAGGTGTTCTTTTAACCGGAGCCGGAGAAAAAGCTTTTGTAGCCGGGGCTGATATTTCGGAGTTCTCTGATTATAATGGTCAGCAAGGCGAAGAATTGGCCAGGAATGGTCAGGCACTTGTTTTTGATGCTATAGAAAAGTGTCCTAAACCAGTCGTAGCTGCGATTAACGGTTTTGCCCTTGGTGGTGGATTAGAATTGGCTATGGCTTGTCATATTCGTGTTGGTGCTGACCATGCAAAATTAGGTCTGCCAGAAACTTCACTCGGTTTGATCCCTGGATACGGTGGTACTCAACGCTTAGCACAAATCGTAGGCAAAGGAAAAGCCATTGAAATGATTGCTACCGCTGATATGATTTCTGCAGTAGATGCCGAAAAAATCGGATTGCTAAACTATGTGGTTCCTCAGTCAGAACTTATCGCGAAAGCAGAAAGTATCTTAAATAGGGTGAAAATACGCGCTCCTCTAGCAATTGCAGCTGCAATAAAATCTGTCAATTCCGCATTTGATTTTGAAGGGGATGGATTTGAAACTGAAATAAAGGAATTCGGAAAGTGTTTTAATACAGAAGATTTTAAAGAAGGTACGCGTGCTTTTTTAGAAAAAAGAAAACCAGCTTTTCAGGGTAAATAGTTGATTTTTATAATATAACGGCGTTTTTTTCTTTTTCATCCCCCAATTTTAGGATTCAGGTTGGGGGAATGTCCACATAAAAAGTGTAGAAAATATTTCCCATAACAAAAAAAAGCACATATATTTATCTCAGTATTATTCAATAAATACCTATGAGAAAAATATTAATTGTTGACGATGAAATAAATATTGGGATACTATTATCTAAATTTTTAACACGTAATTCATTCAGCGTATCAACAGCGACGAGTGGTGTTTCAGCGATGGAATATCTGTCCAAAGAGTATTACGATTTAGTTTTATGCGATTACCGGCTGGAAGATACCGATGGTAAAGAGATGTTAATCAAAATCAAGGAAAAGTATCCCAGGACAGGGGTAATCATTATAACCGGTTATTCTGACATCAAGTTGGCTGTAGAATTAATCAAACTTGGCGCTTATGATTATATCACTAAGCCGCTTTATCCTGATGAGATTCTAAATACGATTAACAAATCGATTGAGACACAGATGGCGCTTAATGCTGATCCTTTGCCTGAAGTTTCTGAGACACCAAAGCAAAGATTCCAAAAGCATATTTATAGCCAAACGGATAATTTTGTAGCTGGCCAAAGTAATGCTTCAAAGCATTTATTAAAACAGATCCAATTGGTAGCACCAACTTCCTATAGTGTAATTTTAACAGGTGAAAGTGGTACTGGAAAGGAATCTGTTGCTAAGGCGATCCACTTGAATAGTCCTAGGCGCGATAATCCATTTGTGGCTATGGACTGCGGTTCTTTGACCAAAGAGTTGGCTGGTAGTGAGTTTTTTGGACACGAAAAAGGATCCTTTACGGGAGCTTTGTACACTAAAATCGGACATTTTGAAATGGCCAATGGTGGAACACTCTTTTTGGATGAGGTAGGAAATCTTTCCTATGATATTCAGGCCGCCTTGTTAAGAACTGTTCAGGAGCGTAAAATCAAACGCATTGGCAGTACTAAAGAAATTGATCTTGATGTAAGGATTATTGTTGCAACGAACGAGAATCTGGCAAATGCCATTCAAAAAGGAAAGTTTAGGGAAGATTTATACCACCGCTTTAACGAGTTTTCTATTGATCTTCCCCCTTTAAGTCAGCGTGGAAGAGATATTTTGATATTTGCAAATACATTCCTGGAAGTTGCCAATCAGGAACTTAGTCGAAATGTGCTGGGCTTTTCGCAAGAGGTTGAGGAGTGCTTTTTAACCTATAACTGGCCAGGTAATGTAAGGGAGCTGAAAAATGTAATCAGAAGGGCTACCTTGTTGACGGAGTCTCAGGAAATTCAACTGAAGGCGCTTCCATTAGAGATTTCGACCTATGCAAAGGCTAATGCGATTGAAACGACCATGTCGCGCACTGAGCGCCCGAGGGACTTAAAAAATGCGGCATTAGAGGCAGAATATGAGGCTATTTTAAAAGTGCTGCGAGAAGTTAATTTTAACAAAACGAAAGCTGCTAAAATTCTGAATATAGATAGAAAAACACTTTACAATAAGATGAGGGCTATTAACCTGGACAAATAAATCGCATTAAAAATATGTCAATTTTCAACTATAAGCAACGGAATAATATCAACCTGGTTATTATCATAGCATTAGGTTGTTTAATTGCCTATTCCTTGCAGGGGATTTTTGGCTCAATTTTAAGTACGCTAGTATTATTTACGATTTTACGGCCAGCCTTTATGTATCTGGTTGATGTTAAGCACTGGAATAAGAGCTTTTCAGCTGTGCTATTGCTTGCAATTTCAGTTATTGTACTCATTCTTCCATTTTATGCCCTAAGTGCGATGGTGATTAAAAAAATCGCTGAACTGCAAAATGATCCGGCTTATTTTAAGGACCTCCTTTTTAAGGTCCAACATTTGGTTCCAGTAGGAGAGAATGTTGAAAGACTAATTGGAGAGGGTTTAAAAAAGACCAGTACCTGGGCTACGGAACTGTTCCCCTCGCTCATTTCAGGTGCATTTAATATTGTACTGGGGCTGCTATTGATGTATTTTTTACTGTACTTTATGTTGGTAGAAAGGGAACGGTTTGAGAGCGCATTGATAAAGTATGCCCCTTTTAGGGCACAAAATGCCCAAAGGTTTGCCGAGGAGATGCGGAACACCACTTATGCAAATGTGTTGGGGCAGGGTTTTATTGCTATGGTTCAGGGAGGCTTGTTAGGCCTTTCTTTTTTTGTGTTAGGTTATTCCGATCCTGTATTTTGGGGGGTAATAACCACTTTTATCTCTTTTGTGCCTGTATTGGGACCACCTATTATTTTTGTTCCTGGAGCCTTAATACAAATTGCCAATGGCAATGATTTCAGTGGATGGGCAATGTTGGCATTCGGTTTCCTGGTGATTATCAACATTGATAATGTCCTGAGGCTCATCATTGCAAAAAAAGTTGGAAATATTCATCCCATTATAACCGTAATTGGCGTAGTTATTGGTGTACCCTTGTTTGGAATACTTGGGCTGGTTTACGGCCCGCTATTGTTGTCATATTTTATACTGCTAATTAAAATATACGAAACAAGTTCAATGGCTTCGGAAAGATTGGAAAGAATTAAAACAATTTCTGAACACGAAGGGTTGTAATAGTAGTGTTCCGGAGAATAAATATATCGTTAACCATTAAAATTTAAATGTTATGAATGATAATTCAAAAGTGTTAGTTGGATTGTTGGTTGGATTAGCTGCCGGCACCGCACTAGGTTTGCTGTTTGCTCCGGAAAAGGGCAGTGAAACCAGAGATAGATTAAGTCAATCGTTAAAGGATCTTGGAGATTCTATTAAGGATAAGGCTGCAGATGAGATTAATAACCTTAGTAATTTGAAGGATAAGGTCGTTAGTTCTGTTAAAAGTAAGCTTCGTCAGTCTGAGGACGAATTTGTTGATGACGATTTGGAACACGCTTAAAAACTGGCAAAAACCACATCATAATGCAGGAAAATAAAGAAAAGAGTATTGAAGGCTTGTTTGACGATGCCAAAGATTATATAGATACGCGAATAGAGTATACCAGGTTATATCTGGTAGAAAAAATCGCGAAGATATTTGCCGATCTGGTAACGAATGCCGCAGTTGTCATTTGCTTTATTTTGGCTTTTTTGTTTGGTACGTTTACTTTGGCCCTCTTTTTATCGGATGTGTTAGGTAGCTATGCTCGTGGTTTTGGCTGTGTAGCTGCTATCTATTTGCTACTGGCGTTCATTGTGTATTATACCAAAGAGAAGTATATCGAAAAGGCAATAATTAACTTTACCATTAGGAATTATTTTAATAAACTGGCCGACAAGGATGAAGAAGAAGATCAGAAAATATAACATCAATAACCTTGATGATCTACATGCTATGGTTTCTACTTTAAAGGCCGAACATGAGCTTAAAGGTGACTTATTGCTTAAGGATACCAAAGGGTACCTCAATCAGTTTACCATAAATGGACTGATCAAGCGCTATGCCACACCTTCAGCTTTCCTTAAAATAGATGATAAGCTGAACCTCAGCAGTAGCATTATGTCTATGGTATTGCCTTTTTTAATGAATACAACTTTATTTAGAGGCTCTGGATTTTTAACTAAAACACTGGTTGGTTTGGCTTCAAATAAAGTGGGAAAAACATTGGATGCGGAACATATCTCCGCTATTTTCAATTCCATTAAATCCTGGTTTAGCAGTAAAAAAAGTAAAGATGAAAAGACGCCACAATATGTGGATTACGGGATCCCTCCCGATAGTGAGACTTATTAAAACAATAAAGCCAGGCTAAATAGTCTGGCTTTATTGTTTTTAAGTTTAATACTGTGATTAAACTGTCGATTTTATTTTTAATTCATTCAATTGCTTATCATCAATTGTAGAAGGACTATCAATCATTACGTCTCTTCCCGAGTTGTTTTTAGGGAAAGCGATTACATCACGGATGCTGTCCAGACCAGCGAAAATAGAGCATAGCCTATCAAATCCAAAGGCAATACCACCATGTGGAGGTGCACCAAACTCAAAAGCGTCCATTAAGAAACCAAATTGTTTCTGAGCCTCTTCTGTTGAGAAGCCTAAGTGTTTAAACATTAAGGCTTGCAAGGCTCTGTCATGGATACGGATAGAACCACCACCGATTTCAGTACCATTTACGACCATGTCGTATGCATTCGCTCTTACATTTCCAGGATCTGTATCCAATAAAGCAATATCTTCCGGTTTTGGAGAAGTGAAAGGATGGTGCATGGCATGGTAACGCTCTGATTCCTCATCCCATTCTAGCAACGGGAAATCAAGCACCCAAAGGGCACTGAATTTGTTTTTATCGCGTAAACCTAAGCGGGTTCCCATTTCCAGACGTAGCTCGCTCAATTGTTTGCGTACTTTATCTGTATTTCCGGCCATTAGAAGTGCTAAGTCACCGGGTTGGGTGTTTAGGGCTGCCGACCACTTTTTAAGCTCGTCTTCGCTGTAAAATTTGTCTACAGAAGATTTTAATGAACCATCTTCATTGTGTCTCATGTAAATCAAGCCTGTAGCTCCAATTTGCGGACGTTTAATGAAATCAGTCAATTCATCAACCTGCTTGCGTGTATAGCTTGCACAACCAGTAGCATTGATTCCAATTACAAGTTCAGCATTGTCAAATACAGGGAAATCTTTTCCTTTTACCAGTTCAGTCAGTTCTACAAACTGCATCTCAAAACGGGTATCAGGTTTATCGGAACCATATAAACGCATGGCATCAGCATATTGCATTCTTTGAACTTCCGGCAAATCAAAGTTTTTCAGGTCTTTGAATAAGGTACGGATCAATCCTTCAAATGTATTCAATATATCTTCCTGCTCAATAAACGACATTTCGCAATCGATCTGGGTGAATTCAGGTTGTCTATCCGCGCGTAAATCTTCATCTCTAAAGCATTTAACGATTTGGAAATATCTATCGAATCCAGAAACCATTAAAAGTTGCTTAAAGGTCTGTGGCGATTGAGGTAAAGCGTAAAATTCGCCAGCGTTCATTCTGCTTGGGACCACAAAATCTCTTGCACCTTCTGGTGTAGATTTGATCAATACTGGAGTTTCAACTTCAATAAAATCTAATCCATCCAAATAACGACGAACAGCTTGTGCCATTTTATGACGTAAAATCATGTTATTGCGGACAGGATTTCTACGCAAGTCTAAATAACGATATTTCATACGTAAATCATCACCACCATCTGTTTCATCATCAATCATGAAAGGAGGTAGTTTTGCCGCATTTAACACTTCAAGCGCAGTGATTTTTATTTCCACTTCACCTGTTGGCATTTTAAGATTTTTGTTAGAACGCTCTACCACTTGTCCGATTGCTTTGATCACAAATTCACGACCTAGATTACGAGCAGCTTCGCACAAATCACGGTTATCATCCATATTGAAAACCAGTTGAGTGATGCCGTATCTGTCACGAATGTCTATAAAAGTCATTCCTCCTAAATCTCTTGATTTCTGAACCCAGCCACACAGGGTTACGTTTTCGCCCAGGTTCTTAATGGTTAAAGCGCCGCAAGTAGTTGTTCTTAACATTATTATTAATTCTTAAGCGGCAAAAATATTCATTTTGAACCACATATTTCAAGCCGGAATGATTTTACTTATTATATTCAAGAATTTTTAAATAAAGATGCAACGTTTCTGAATTTACATTGTCATATATAACGAATAAGAAAATATTGGAAATCGCATACATAGATAGGCACGTCGCTCTTGTAGATCAATGCAGGAAGGGAGACCGTAAGGCACAATTTGAAATTTACAAATTGTATGCTAAGGCTATGTATAATGTGGCGTATAGAATTGTGAATTTTGACGAAGAAGCGGAGGATGTTTTGCAGGAGGCTTTTTTAGATGTTTTTACAAGGATTGACAGTTTTAGAGGTGAAACGACATTTGGCTTGTGGTTAAAACAAATTGTGATCAATAAATCCATCAATCAGCTAAGAAAACGGAAGGTTGATTTTGTAAATATTGATGAGGTGGAGGTCGCAGAGGAGGAGGAAGCTGATTTAGGTGATTTGGAGTTAAAGGCAGAGGAAATCAGGCAAGCGATTATGAGTCTTCCTGATAGGTATCGGGTCGTGTTGAGTTTATATCTGCTTGAGGGTTATGATCACAGTGAGATTGCTCATGTATTAAAGATTTCTGAAGGGACGTCACGCTCACAATTTATGCGGGCCAAATTAAAATTGAATGATTTTTTGATAAAGGGAGGGGTAAAAGATGAAAAATGTTGAGGATTACGTAAGAAAAAATAGGGCAGATTTCGATGTGGAAATGCCCTCAGATAAACTTTGGGGAAGAATTGAGGTTGGGTTGAATCAACAAAAAATAAATAGCAATAGGAAATTTCCGTTTTGGTTGCGCATAGCTGCGTCGATCTTGTTGGTTGGAGGGCTTGCCTATTTATTCAAGTTCTATAGCGGAAATAGCCGATCTGAACTTTCGGCGGTAAATTCAGGATACAAAAAAGAGGAAATGAAGTTTGCCAGCTTAATTGAGGAAAAAAAGGACAGCTTGCTGATTTATGCAAAAGATAATCCTGATTTGTATAAAAAATTTAGTGAAGATCTTGATGGATTGGATAAGGATTATGAACGGTTAAAAAAGGAATTGCAGCATAGCCCGGATCGAAGATTGGTTGTTAAGGCGATGGCTCAAAATCTGGAAACCCAATTGCAGATTGTCAGCCAGCAATTATCCGTGATCAGTCAGGTCGATAATTATAGAAGGGAAAATCAAATATGAAAGGGTTAAGGGGAATAATTAGCATTATCATTTGTCTTGTTGGATCTATCGGAAGTCAGTGTATTTATGCTGCTGAGACAACATTGGATCCAAACACTAGGACTGGTTCGCCAGTAGGACACGGAATTGATGAGCAAGATCCTGGGATAAGTAAAATCAGTAAGACCTTTGCTGTAAATGCCTCTGATAAAGTTATTTTAGATAACCAGTATGGCACATTAAACGTTAGAACATGGAACAAGAACGAGGTGCGGCTTGATGTGATTGTGTACGGGAGCCCTGAATTGGATGTCCGGAAATTATCAGAGTTTGTTACCGTAAATGCTATTAAAAAGGAGGGGGTAGTAATTTTAGACACAAAACTTTCTGGTAATAAACGGCTAAATGGGAAGAAAATCAGGGTAGAGTTTATGGTCTATATGCCTCAGACGAACAACCTGAAGTTGTCACATCAATACGGAAACGTAAGTATAGGTGATTTTACAGGTTCAGTCGTTGCGGGAGTACAGTACGGAAATTTCTCAGCAGGAGATCTGAAAAATGGCAATAATGATCTTTCCATTAGCTATGGGAGCACGACGATTAAAAGTATCAACAAGGCAAAAATTTCGCAGGAATATGGAAATGGTTTAACGATAGGAAGCGTTGGGACATTGTCTCTTAATTCGTCTTATGCGGCTGTAAAGATCAATACGATTCTAGAAAAAGCCAATATTTCACTGGAATATGGCGCGGGGCTGGTTATCGGCACAGTTGGGCAACTGACGCTGGATGCTGCTTATGCCAATGTTCGAATCGGGACAATTAAGAATTATGCTAAAATTTCGCATCAATACAGCAACCTCAACATAGGTGTAGCTAATGGAGTAAATTTAAATGCACAATACAGCAATGTAACGCTGGGGCGTTTAAATGGCGATGCTAAGCTGAATATCCAATACAATAGTTTAGATATTGATGATGTAAATGTTGATTGTCAGTCCTTAATTGTTGACTGTGCTTATGTGAAAACCAACATTAAATTTAGTAGTAATTATAATGGCAGTTTAGACGCGTCCACCAGCAATTCATCGCTTAATTACGGGGCCGGAATTTCAGTGAGAGTTGAAGGCGATAAACAGAATAAACGATATGTGGGTAAGATAGGTGCTGGTGGCAATGCGAAAGTAAATCTGGTTACCAGCTACGGATCGACGGTGATCAATTGAAAAAATTAGGGTACACAACGCAGCGGCTTGTTGATTTATCAGCAAGCTTTTTTATATCTTAGCGGCTATAAAACTACCATATGGAACTTTTAAGCAGCCCAGAAGCCTGGATCTCTCTTTTAACCCTTACTGTTCTCGAGATCGTTTTGGGGATAGATAACATCATCTTTATTTCTATTCTGTCTGGTAAACTACCTGCACATCAACAAAAAAAAGGGCGCCAGGTTGGTTTGGCTTTAGCAATGATCACTCGCGTTTTATTGCTTTTGTCCCTTACCTGGGTAATGAGCTTAACCGCACCATTGTTTAACCTGGGCTCGCTGATCAATATAGCGGATTCAGAATGGCTTGGTAAACTGGCTATATCTGGTCGAGATCTCATCCTGATTATCGGGGGATTGTTCTTGATCTATAAAAGCACACATGAGATTCATGACAAGCTGGAAAGCGAAGAAGAGAAGGAAATCAAGGGAAAAGTATATTCTTTTTCTGGGGTGATTATCCAGATCTTACTGTTAGATATTGTTTTCTCTTTGGATTCTGTAATTACTGCTGTAGGCATGGCGGAGCATGTAGAAATTATGATTGCCGCAGTGGTTATCGCTGTGATTATCATGATGATGTCTGCAAGTACAATTAGCAATTTCGTAAATAACCACCCTACGGTAAAAATGCTGGCTTTATCCTTCCTGTTGCTAATTGGCGTTTCGCTATTGGCCGAAGGATTTGATCAACATATACCAAAAGGATACATTTACTTTGCTATGGCCTTTTCCATTTTAGTAGAAATGTTGAATTTGAAGATGAAGAAAAATGCGAAGAAGCCCGTTGCGCTTCGCAATGTCCCTAATGAACACGAAAATAAAGCCTAATTTTTCTCAATGATTTCTTTTTTTGAGGCCTCACTGGCCGAATTATCCATACACCGTATCGGAAATAAATCCGAAGATGAGTTTTATGTATTGTCTGAAAAATCCATAGCGATCAGAGACATTACATTGAGTAATTTACTACAACAGTATTTTCTAAGTCCGTACGAAAAGGTAAATGAAGTTTACCGCTTTATTCATCCCAACGGTGATCTTAACCTGAATGAAGCTTATCATTTCGCAGAAGAGATATTTGCAAATGGCGAAACCTTTCATGAAAACAGCAAGCAGCTGGCTAAGTATCTTTATGATGTATCTGGACATCCAAAAATTAAATCTGGGGAGCTATATGTAGCCTATTTCGAGAATGTACAGATCGAAGGCGAACTCCATGATGCGATCGGAATCTTTAAATCTGAAACGAAAGAAAGTTATTTAAAAGTTTTTCCTGAGCAAGACGGCTTTGGCTTAAGCTATGAGCAGGAGGGTATCAACATCAATAAACTGGATAAAGGTTGTTTAATTTTTAATACGGATAGGGAAGAAGGGTATAAAGTTGCTGTGATTGACCAACGAAGTGCAGAGGCTGTATACTGGAAGGACGAGTTCTTGAAACTTAAAATCAGAAATGACAGTTATAATCAAACTGCGGGTGTTTTAGGCGTATATAAAAACTTTGTAACCGAGAAGCTGGACCAGGAATTTGATATTTCAAAGGCCGATAAAATAGATTTGCTCAATAAATCGATGAAATACTTCAAAGAGAAGGAAAGCTTTGATATAGAGGAGTTTTCTAATGAGGTGATTGGTAATGCGGAGGGGATAGAGTCATTTAAAACTTATAAAAAGAATTTTGAAGAGGAGTTTGATCAGCCTATTCCGGATAGCTTTGACATTTCAGGCGCTGCGGTAAAAAAGCAGGCCCGAGCTTATAAAAGCGTATTAAAGCTGGATAAGAACTTCCATATTTATATTCATGGCGACAAAGAGCTTATCGAAAAGGGTTTTGATGATGATAAATACATGAATTATTATAAGGTTTTCTTTAAAGAAGAAGAATAATGTAGTATGGGTTTGGTTTTAGAATAAGCATAATAATGCTAATTTTTAAATAAAACCCGCTTAATTTTTCGATACTGTGAAAAATGTTTGAATTATTCTAGCATTTTTATGGAAATGCTTTGCTCATAGTTGGAAATAAATGGTAGATTTATTTTTTAAGTCAAACGTTTTAAACCAAATATGAGCCAAGAACCACAACAAAGCAGTATTTTTAAAGTTATAGGCGCCTCCTCCCTGGGGACGCTGATTGAATGGTATGATTTCTACATTTTCGGAAGTCTAGCCACCATTATTGGATCCCAATTATTCCCCGCAGACGCTGGTGCCTCTGCCTTAATTAACACATTAGCTATTTTTGCTGCCGGTTTTATCGTGCGTCCGTTTGGAGCATTGGTATTCGGTCGACTTGGCGATTTAATTGGTAGAAAATATACCTTCTTGTTAACCCTTGTATTGATGGGCGGTTCGACCTTTTTAATCGGATTGATCCCTTCTTATTCAAGCATCGGTTATGCAGCACCCATATTGGTGTTAATATTAAGACTGATACAGGGATTAGCCCTCGGCGGTGAATACGGTGGTGCGGCGACTTATGTTGCTGAACATGCGCCAGCACACAAGAGAGGTTTTTTTACCAGCTGGATTCAAACTACCGCTACCGGAGGGTTGTTTCTATCTTTGGGGATCATCGTATTGACTAAGAATTTGGTGGGCGCAGAAAGTTTTGCTGATTGGGGCTGGAGAATACCATTCCTGCTATCTATTCTATTGGTTGGTGTTTCTATCTACATCAGGATGAAGATGCACGAATCGCCAATGTTTACCAAGTTAAAATCAGAAGGAAAAGTATCTAAAAACCCACTAAAAGAGAGTTTTAATAATAAAACGAATTTTAAAATGGTATTGCTTGCCCTGTTTGGTGCTACAATGGGGCAGGGGGTAATTTGGTATACGGGACAGTTTTACGCTCAATCCTTTATAGAAAATACCTGCCACGTTGATTTTAATGATTCAAGGTATATTCTTTTATGGGGAATTGCTTTTGCTACCCCATTCTTTGTGATCTTTGGTTCCTGGAGTGATAAAGTAGGTCGTAAGTGGATTATGCTGGCAGGGATGCTGTTGGGTGTAATATTTTACAGACCGATTTATCAGATTTTTCTGGATGACACCGATGTTTCTAAGGTGGAACAAAAGGATATCAAAGAGATTTCTAATCCAGTAGTTACCAGAACTGCTGTTGTAGGAACAACTGACAGTTTGATTATGACCACTTCAATGGTTACATTATTGGATGGGATGTCATTTAACAAGATTCAATCACATACTAAGTTCGCGGATGCCAATAAGCCAGCAGTAGAATTACCGGATGTTTATAAAGACAAAAAGCTATCTACTCCTATTTTTTGGAAGTTTGTATTGTTGATTTTCTTCCAGATATTATTGGTTACAATGGTTTATGGACCGATAGCAGCCTTTTTAGTCGAGCTGTTCCCTACAAAGATCAGATATACGTCTATGTCGTTGCCTTATCACGTTGGTAATGGTGTTTTTGGGGGCTTGGTGCCGTTTATTGCGACGCTTATTGTTAGTTTTTCAGGGGCTACGCCTTTGTCGGGCTTATGGTATCCAATTGGGATAGCAGCTTTGAGTCTAGTTATTGGAACCGTGTATTTGTCTAATAAAAAGCCTGATCATAACGAGGCTGAATCAGAAAACCATTAAAATATTCAGATTATGAACGCAATAAAGAAAGCATTAGGAATAGTTTGGATCATATTGGGTCCTGCATCTATCATATTTATGTTTATGCAAGCCATAGAAAAAGTAGGCTTAGCCGAAGCAGGGGTGCATAAAACAAATACAGCATTACAATGGGGGATTATCCTCTTCATTTTTATACCCATCAGCGCAGGACTGGTCATATTTGGCTATTATGCACTGAAAGGGGAGTATGACAAATTGCCGGAAGATTAGTCCTGTCATAAAGAGGCCCGTTATCTATCTCAGATAACGGGCCTCTCTTTTTTGTGCTTAAAGTACTCTTAGTAGTAATCCTTTCAGGTATTCTCCTTCTGAGAAGGAGATTCTTACCGGGTGATCTTCAGGTTGGCTAAACTGTTTAATGATCTGAACTTCTCTGCCAGCATCTAATGCAGCCCAGGCAATGATCTGTTTAAAGGTTTCCAGATCTACAGCTCCCGAGCAGGAATAAGTAGCCAATATGCCGCCTTTTTTGAGCAGAAGCATGCCAAGCCTGTTTAAGTCTTTATAAGCTCTTGCAGCCCGGTCTAAAGCCGATCTGGAAGGCGCATATTTAGGGGGATCTAATACGAGCACATCAAAAGTTTTACCTTCTTCTTTAAAAGCACGGAGTTGTTTGTTCACATCCGATTGGATGCTGCTTTGTTTATCTTCGCTAAAGCCGTTAAGCTCAAGGTTATGTTTTAAAGTTTCAATGGCCAGTGCTGAGCTATCTACGCTGGTTACATGGGCAGCGCCGTATTTTAGGCTATTTAAAGTAAAACCACCGCTATAGCAAAAGCAATCCAATACGGTTTTGTCTTTTGTGTAGGCAGCAAGGATCTGTCTATTATCGCGTTGGTCGCAATAAAACCCGGATTTTTGACCATCAGCGATATTGATATGATACAAAATACCATTTTCTTTTACTTCAATAAATTCAGGTGGCGTTTCTCCCCAAAGTAAGCCTTGTGCAGGCTCCAGGTTTTCGTGTTTACGCGCGCCAGCGTCGCTTTTATCGAATATTCCTTTAGGGTTTAGCTCTTGCTTTAAAATATCAATGATATCTTCCTGTACCGCCTCTATTCCTGCGCTTGATACCTGCAGAGATAGGAAATCGCCATATTTGTCTACAATAAGTCCAGGTAAAAAATCAGCTTCGCTAAATACCAATCTGCAGGTGTTGGTGTCCGTATTCAATAGGTGGGCACGGGATTCAATAGCGGCCTTTAGCTTTTGCTGATACCAGCTTTTATCTATGGTGATGCTTTCATCCCATTCTAATAAGCGTAATGCTACCCTTGATTGATCGTTGTAAAAGGCATAAGCAAGAAATTCTTTTTCTGCTGATCTTACGATGACCACCTCGCCATTTTCTGGCTTTCCTTTAATTTTATCAATTGCACCAGAGAAAATCCAGGGATGGCGCAGCATAGCAGCTTTTTCTTTGCCTTTTTTAAGTATTACATCGATCATCATGGCGACAAAGATAAAAAAAACAATGTGGCTAGTTGATTAATTCATGATGATCACATTATTGAATAAATTGTAAATTCACGGCATGGAAGAAATAACCTGGAATGACTTCGAGAAAGTTGAATTGTGTGCGGGAACAATTTTAGAGGTCTTTGATTATCCAGAAGCTAGAAAACCCGCCTATAAAGTAAAAGTAGATTTTGGAAAACTGGGCATTAAAATGAGCTCTGCTCAGATTACAAAGCTATATACGAAAGAGGAGTTAGTTGGAAAACAGATTGTGGGGGTGATTAACTTCCCTAAAAAGCAGATTGGTAAATTTATGTCGGAGTTCCTGGTTACAGGATTTGCAGACGAAAATGGAGATATCGTGTTGACCACATTAAATGGGAAAGTTCCTAATGGGAGTAAAATGATATAATACTATCTTTGGCCCATGAGCTTTTATAATTTTTCAGAAGAAGATAACCCTGGCGCCGAAGACGAACATTTCATGCGTTTGGCCTTACACGAAGCACAAAAAGCTTACGAGGCCGAAGAGATCCCGATAGGCGCAATAGTAGTCTGTAAAGGCCGTATAGTGGGCCGTGGACACAATTTAACAGAGCAGTTGAATGATGTGACTGCCCATGCAGAAATGCAGGCGTTTACGGCAGCCTCGCAAACCCTTGGTGGCAAATATTTAAAGGATTGTACTTTGTACGTTACGATTGAGCCTTGTGTGATGTGTGCGGGTGCAAGTTACTGGACGCAGATTGGCAAATTGGTATATGGTGCAGCAGAGCCTAAAAGAGGTTTTACGACGAAAGATGCTAGCTTACTACATCCAAAAACCATCCTGAAAAGTGGGGTCCTGGCACAGGAATGTGGAGCTTTGATGAAAAAGTTTTTCGAAAATAAAAGAGGCTAAACTTGACAAAGTATTGAACAAAACTTAACCCTCGATTGTTATATTTGCTGTTGAAGACGGCAATAGTTCAGTCGTTGGCATAAATTAAATAATTATTTAAACTTAAATCATAATAGTATGGCTTTTGAATTACCTGCGTTACCGTACGCAACAGATGCATTAGAACCGCATATCGATAAATTAACTATGGAAATCCACCATGGTAAACACCACCAAGCTTACGTTACCAACCTAAATAAAGCTTTAGAAGGCAAGCCAGAAGCTACTCAAAGCATCGAAGAAATTGTTAAAAACATCTCTAAATTTCCAGTTGCAGTAAGAAACAATGGTGGTGGTCATTATAACCACTCTTTGTTCTGGGAAGTTATAGGTCCAAATAAAGGTGGTGAGCCTAAAGGTGAATTAGCTGATGCAATCAATGCAGCATTTGGTTCATTCGCTGACTTTAAAACTAAATTTGCTGAAGCTGGTGCAACTCGTTTTGGTTCAGGATGGGCTTGGTTAAGCGTTGGTGCTGATAAAAAATTAGTAGTTTCATCTACTCCTAATCAGGATAACCCTTTAATGGATATCGCTGAAGTAAAAGGTACGCCAATTTTGGGTATGGATGTATGGGAACATGCTTACTACTTGAAATATCAAAACAGACGTCCTGATTACATTTCCGCTTTCTGGAATGTAGTAAACTGGGATGCTGTAGCTGAGCGTTTCAAAAAAGCTTAATTTTCTTCCTGTTTTTATAGCAGGATCAATAATATTAATAGGCCCGGATGTTTTGCATCCGGGCCTATTTTTGTGGATATAGGCTGTTTAGATGCCTACCACATCTTTTTTCTTTTTTTGCTTCATCGTTTTTGGGATTACTGCCAGTATTTCTTCTTTCAAAGCATTTAGCATCCTTTTTTTAATGAAGTTTTTATGCGTTGCAAGGCTAATCTCTCTTACAGGTTCTGGTGATTTAAAATGCCTCACTTTGCTCAACTGCCGGCTATTTAGTTCCTCTAAGGCCAGCTCAGGCAGTAAAGTGGCGCCATTATTCATGTCTACCATCCTAATTAAGGTTTCCACGCTGCCTGTATTGTAAGTTAAGCCCTGAAGTCTGTTTTGACTTGTCGAACGGCAGATATTTAACACCTGAGATCGCATACAATGACCTTCATTAAGCAGCCAGATGTTTTCATCTTCCAGGTCATCTGAGTCAATAGTCTTCTTTTTATACAGTTTACTATTTTTGCTGATATAGGTGACAAAGTTTTCGTAGTAGAGTGGTAGCTCCTCTATCGCGTTGTCGCCTAGTGGTGTAGCAAGGATTCCGCAATCCAGTATGCCGGTTTTTAAATGATGTATGATGTCTTCAGTCGTGTACTCCCAGATCAGCAGTTTTAAATCAGGGTATTTTGCCATCATTGCCGAAATTACCCGGGGTAAAAGGTACGGCGCAACAGTTGGAATAATGCCAACCTTTAATTCTCCTGTAACTTCTTGCTGTTGGTTATTGATGATTTCTTTGATCTTTTGACTTTCCTGTAGTACCAGTCTTGCTTGCTCAATAATCTGGGTGCCGATTTCTGTTGGAACAACAGGCTGTTTGCTGCGGTCGAAGAGCTTAACATTTAGCATTTCTTCCAGCTTTTGAACCTGCATACTCAGTGTAGGTTGGGTCACAAAGCATTTCTCGGCAGCACCAACAAAACTTCTGTAAGTGTCTACCGCGACAATGTATTCCAGTTGAACTAAGGTCATATAGCTAAAGTTTATTTTTCTTTAGCGAAGATATCAATTTTAACTATGTTTCTCTAAAAAATCCTGATAAGCTAGCTTAATGCCTTCTTCCAGAGATACTTTGTGTTTCCAGCCTAAGGCATGTAGTTTAGATACATCCATTAATTTACGTGGTGTGCCATCTGGTTTGCTACTGTCAAAAGTTAACTCGCCTTCAAATCCTATGATATTTTTGATCAATATAGCCAGATCTTTTATAGTTAAGTCTTCCCCAGTACCGATATTCAAAAATCCTGCTTCATTATAATTTTGCATTAAGAAATAACAAGCGTCTGCCAGGTCGTCCGCAAATAAGAATTCGCGCATTGGCGTGCCAGATCCCCAAATGTTAACTTCAGCCTGTTGATTTACCTTTGCTTCATGAAACTTGCGAATCAGCGCTGGTAATACGTGAGAATTTTGAGGGTGGTAATTGTCATTGTAGCCGTACAAGTTGGTAGGCATCACTGAAATGAAATTGCAGTTGTATTGAGCGCGATAAGCATCCGCCATTTTAATTCCTGCAATTTTAGCAATGGCATAAGGCTCATTGGTTTCTTCAAGCAGGCCAGTAAGTAAGTATTCTTCTTTTAGCGGCTGAGGTGCCAACTTAGGGTAAATACAGCTTGACCCCAGAAACATCAGCTTTTTAACCCCGTTTTTATAAGCCTGGTGGATTACATTATTTTGGATACATAGATTTTCGTAAAGAAAATCCGCACGGTAGGTGTTATTAGCGATGATGCCGCCAACTTTCGCTGCTGCTAAAAACACATATTCGGGCTGTTCAGCAGTAAAGAAATCTGTAACCGCTTGTTGGTTGCGCAAATCAAGCTCTGCTGAAGTTCTGGTGATTAGGTTGCTGTAGCCTTCTTTTTGTAATTTACGGTAAATCGCAGAACCAACCATTCCTCGGTGTCCTGCAACGTATATTTTTGCGTTTTTTTCCACGTATCTTATAATGAGGTTACAAAAGTACGAAAAGCCCCCATGAATATGTATTATCCTGAAATAAATTCGGCGCGACGAGAGGTATAAAATAACTATTTGCCTAAGTTTGTACAAAAAACAAAATAGTGGGTAAAGATAAATTAAGAAAGTTTGCGGAAATAGACACCTTCCCAAATGTTTATCAGTTGGATGCTGGAAAAGAATTAAAGGGTAAATGGGCATCGCAACATTTTAAAAATGATCATCCTATCGTGCTCGAATTGGCATGTGGTAAAGGAGAATATGCCCTGAGTATGGCAAAGATGTTCCCGGAAAAAAACTTTATCGGAGTTGATCTAAAAGGCAACAGGATATGGAGAGGTGCGCGTACCGGAGTGGATGAAGGAATTGCCAATCTGGCTTTTTTAAGAATCCAGATTGAAGATATCATGGAGTTTTTTAGTGAGAATGAGATAGATGAAATTTGGATCACTTTCCCAGACCCACAGCCTCAGGATAGCCGCGAAAAGAAACGCTTAACCTTTCCGGGATTTTTAGATAAATACAAAACCTTCCTGAAACCGGAGGGCAAAATAAATTTAAAAACGGATAACGATGGCTTGTATCTTTATACAGTTGAAAAAGTAGAAGAGCTTGGGTTGAAATGTCATAAAAAAACGGATCAGTTGTATAAATCAGAGTTTTATGATGAGGTGCTTTCTATTAAAACTCATTACGAACGCATTTATTTAAAGCACGACAAAAGCATTAATTATATACAGTTCTCTTTGGAGTAACCAGAAACAAATGGAACAATCATTTTACGACCAGGTTTTTGAATTGGTAAGGCTAATCCCAAAAGGGAGAGTAACCTCCTATGGTGCTATCGCCAAAAGTCTGGGCGCTGGTGGTTCTGCACGTATGGTGGGCTATGCCATGAGCAATGCTTCATTAGCACATCCCCCTATTCCGGCCCATAGAGTCGTAAATAGTACAGGGCTGCTGACCGGGAAGTTCCATTTTAAAACACCAGATCTAATGCAGGAATTGCTAGAGAAGGAGGGTATTGTGGTTAAAGGGGATAAAATACAGAACTTTAAAAAGTATTTCTGGGATCCGTTACAAGAATTATAATATGGAAAAAGTAGAAGAATCGAACAACGTTAAAGTGCAAATCAGATGTGGATGGTGTGGAACCGACCCTTTGTATGTTAAGTATCATGATGAGGAATGGGGTAAGCCTGTTTATGATGATCAAACGATGTTCGAATTTTTAATTCTTGAGGGGGCTCAAGCTGGTCTCAGCTGGATCACGATCTTGAAAAGAAGGGAAGGGTATAAAAAAGCTTTTGCCAACTTTGATGTAGAAAAGGTCGCTGCATTTACAGAGGCAGACGAAGAACGCTTGATGAACGACCCAGGAATCATTAGAAATAAGTTAAAAGTAAAGGCTGCCATCACCAATGCCAAACTATTTATAGCAATACAGAAAGAGTTTGGTTCATTTTCTGATTATATCTGGGGATTTATACCGGGTAAGCAACCGATTAGGAACAAGGTGCTTACTTTAAAGGATGTTCCGGCCAGAACGGACATATCTGACGCGATAAGCAAAGACATGAAAAAGCGAGGCTTTAAGTTCTTTGGTACCACAATTTGTTATGCGCATATGCAGGCAACCGGCATGGTAAACGACCATGTGATCGACTGTATCAGCAGATAATTTATTTGTGCATATCGTTGTACGCAGCTACGAAGGCCTTGATGAGTTTTGGGTCAAAGCTTTCTGTGGCTTTTATACGCTCGGCAAGATCTTCGTCATTGGTCAGCTTTTGCAGTAATACATTTTTAATTTGCTGGTTTTTACCCTCAGAGTTTCCGCCATTAACAGGAAGCTCTATCATGGGGCCTGTGCCAAAACGTTCTAGAAAATAAGCCGTAGGGGCAACGGCTCTTGGTTGATCGTCGTCCCGGTTTCTTCCACCACCTATGGTAATGCCTACACCGCCACCCAGTCCGCCAAAACCACCAGTCCCACCACCTATGCCGATGCTTGGCTGTATACGACGTCTTTTTTCTTGAGGTTGTTCAGCAGCTCCATTTCCACCGATGCTATATAGGTTTACAGCGCCTCGTTCTATAATCTTGAAAAAACGAAGTTCCATGCGCTTCTTGATCACAATAGGCTTGCTTACATAGGTTTCTCCGTTCCATAAAAACTCTTTGATGTCTTTAGCTTTATATGGAGAAATGCTTCCGTCATCATTTTTAAGCATTACAGTAGAGAAGTCTGTACCTTGTATGGTTCCCCTAACAAAGTTTCCTTCCGAAATAACGACAATATCCTGTGCTTTTACCGCAATTGCGGTTATAGAAAGCATCAACATCAAGGCGTATACTTTTATCAATTTCATAGTGATCAAATAACGGAAATTATTCCGTTATTGTTGTGGTCCAACGGAGTATTGTTACCTTTATCCGAGTAATTTTAATTAAAAAATATGAAACGACTTTTTCTTCTTGATGGTATGGCGCTGATTTACAGGGCACATTTTGCATTGAGTAAAAACCCCAGATTTACTTCGGCAGGAGTCAACACTTCGGCAGTAATGGGTTTTGCTAATACCTTAATGGAGGTACTTAAAAAGGAAAACCCAACTCATATCGCTGTAGTTTTTGATACGGCGGCGCCTACAGAAAGGCATACTGATTTTGAGGCTTATAAAGCGCATCGTCAATCTATGCCTGAGGATCTTTCTGCAGCATTACCTTATGTTTTTAAGTTAATTGAAGGCTTCAAGATTCCCGTAATTACAAAGGATGGCTATGAGGCTGACGATATCATTGGTACTTTGGCTAAAGAGGCTGAGCAAAAGGGCTTTCAGGTGTTTTGTATGACCCCGGATAAAGATTTTGCCCAATTGGTGTCAGAAAATATCTTCATTTATAAGCCAGCACGTATGGGCAATGAAATGGAGATTCTAGGTGTAAAGGAAGTATTGGAGAAATGGGAAATTGAAAATGTAGAGCAGGTTATTGATATTTTAGGTTTGTGGGGAGATGCCGTTGATAATATCCCTGGCATCCCTGGTATTGGAGAAAAGACTGCAAAATCATTGATCAAGCAATACGGTTCGGTAGAAAATATCATAGCACATTCGCATGAATTGAAGGGTAAGCAAAGGGAAAATGTAGAAGCCTATGCAGAACAAGGACTGTTGTCTAAAAAACTGGCAACAATTCTATTAAATGTTCCGGTAGAATTTGATGAGACGGCACTGGAAGTAGAGACACCGAGTAGAGAATTGCTGGAGCCTCTATTTGCCGAGTTAGAATTTAGAACCATTGGAAAAAGAGTCTTTGGGGATGATTTCAATAGAGGAGGCACGACGGTAGTTTCTCAACAAACAGACCTTTTCGGTAATGCTGTAGGTGAGCCTATAAGAAGTGTTCAAGTGGTTGTTACTCCACCACCACCGATTCATCAAGAAATGGTGCCGCTTAAAACCATAGTAGATACTGAGCATGATTATAAACTGGCTGATACAGCTGAATTGCGCAAATCATTAATTGAGCTTTTGCAACAACAGGAAAGCATTTCTTTCGATACGGAGACTACCGGAACGGATGCTAATCTGGCTGATTTAGTCGGGATGTCATTTAGCATTAAGCCAGGTGAAGGTTATTATGTGCCGGTACCTGCCGATAAAGAAGAAGCACAAAAGATTGTAGATGAGTTTAAACCCGTACTTGAAAACGAGAATATTGTTAAAATAGGGCAAAACATTAAATATGATATGTTGATCCTGAAATGGTATGGCGTTTCCATAAACGGAAGGTTATTCGATACCATGTTAGCACATTATCTGATAGATCCGGATACCAGGCACAATATGGATGTGCTATCGGAGAATTATTTAAACTATTCGCCGATTTCTATTACAACCTTGATTGGTGCCAAAGGCAAAGGACAGGGTAATATGCGTGACGTTCCAGTAGAGCAGGTGGTAGATTATGCTGCCGAGGATTCGGATGTAACTTTACAGTTGGCTAATGTTTTTATGCCAATGCTAAACGAGTTAAACGCTGAAAAATTAGCGACTGAGGTGGAAAACCCTTTGATTTATGTCCTTGCTGATATGGAAAAAGAAGGGGTGAGGATTGATATGGATACTTTGATCAATTACTCTAAAGAACTGGAATTGGATATTAGAAGGTTCGAACAGAATGTGTACGATAAATGTGGCATTAAGTTTAACCTGGCCTCTCCAAAACAATTAGGAGAGGTGCTTTTTGATAAATTACAACTAGATCCTAAAGCTAAAAAGACTAAAACGGGTCAATATCAAACGGGAGAGGATGTTTTGCTGGCACTGGCGCATAAAAGCGATATCGTTCAGGACATTCTGGATTTCCGTCAGCTGCAGAAGTTAAAATCAACCTATGTTGATGCTTTGCCTTTACTGGTAAATCCTAGAACCGGGCGTGTACACACGAGTTATAACCAGGCTGTTGCCGCAACAGGAAGGTTAAGTTCAAATAACCCTAACCTGCAAAACATCCCAATCCGCACAGAACGCGGTAGGGAAGTGCGCAAGGCATTTATTGCAAGAGATGAGGATCATATCCTGCTGTCTGCGGATTATTCGCAAATAGAGCTTCGTATTATTGCAGAAATTAGTAAAGAAGAGAATATGTTGGAGGCTTTCAACAACGGAATAGACATTCATACGGCAACAGCCGCTAAAGTGTATGGCATTTCCATTGAAGAAGTCGATTCAACACAGCGTCGTAATGCTAAGGCGGTAAACTTTGGGATCATTTATGGTCAATCTGCATTTGGATTGTCACAGAACCTGGGGATACCAAGAAAAGAGGCTGCGGCAATCATAGATCAATACTTTACTCAATATCCGGGTATCAAAAGATTTATGGCGGATACCATGAATTCTGCCCGTGAGAATGGATATGTAGAGACAATTTTAGGCAGAAGAAGGTATTTACGTGACATCAATTCGGCGAATCAAACGGTTCGTGGCTTTGCAGAGCGAAATGCTATCAATGCACCAATACAGGGCTCTGCTGCGGATATGATTAAGGTAGCAATGATAAATATCCATAGAGATATCCAAGAACAGGGATTGCAATCAAAAATGACCATGCAGGTACATGATGAGTTGGTGTTCGATGTGTTAAAGACAGAAGTCGAAGCCATGAAGAATATTATCTCACATCGAATGAAGACTGCAATAAAAACTACCGTTCCAATTGAAATAGAGATTGGTGAAGGAGCTAACTGGTTAGCGGCGCATTAAACGTGTTAGGACTTATAAGTCGGTCGTCATTCTGAATTTATTTCAGAATCTCGCACTAACTATTCAAAATCTGCTAAAGAGTGACCCTGAAATACATTCAGGATGACGAGCGCAAAAAAATAGCCTGAACACTCAATTGTGATCAGGCTATTTTTGAATAGCATATTTTGCAATTAAAGTTCAATCGTTTCACCGATTTCCGGTAAAAGCAGCAACTTGTTCTCTCTTTTAAACTTGGCCATTGCGGCTTCAGTGTCTATCTGAATTGGCGGGAAAGTGTTGTAATGTACGCCAATCACTCTATCACAGTCAATATATTTTGTAGCCACCACGGCATCATCGGCATCCATTGTATAATGACCACCAATAGGAAGTATGGCATAATCTAAATTATATAAGTCTGCCAGGATTTTCATCTCTACGGTTAGTGCCGTATCTCCCGAATAGTATATCGTTTTTCCACCTAGCTCCAGTACAAAACCGGCAGGGTTACCACCATAACTGCCATCCGGATTACTACTTGAATGCGTAGCCCATACCGTCCGTAGCATCCCAAAGTCAAATTTAGCTTTGCCAAAATTTACATCAGTGACATTTTGTACACCCTGTTTTTTGATCCAGTCGGCAACCTCAACGATGGCAATTACTTGCGCTTTGGTTTGGTTTGCAATTGCTACTAAATCGGCAACATGATCACCGTGTCCGTGGCTAACAAGGATATAGTCGGCCTCAATACCTTTTATATCAATGTGCTTCGCTAGAGGGTTGTGGGTGATAAAAGGATCAAAAAGAAACTTTTTGCCATCAGCTTCAAGCATAAAGCAAGATTGGCCATAATAAGTATACTTCATCTGTGTTTTTTATTAGTAAGCGTGCGTATTATTGTCCAAACATACCACCAAGACCACCAAACATATCCTTTGTTGCAGCTTGCATTTCTGTAGCGCTTACCTGATCCGCCTGTGCTAAGGCTTTGTTTATGGCTGTAAGTAGTAACTCTTCTAACTCTTCTTTATCTGCCTGTTTGTAAAAATCTTCGTTAATTTCTACAGATGTAATTGCTTTATTTGCAGTGGCAGTAATGCGTATAGCGCCACCTTCAACTTCACCAAAAACAGAAATTGTATCCAGGCGTTTTTTTATTTCATCGGCATTTTGTTGTGCCGCCATCAATTTATCGAACATAATCAGGTTGTTTTTTTATAACAACGAAATTAAAGGAAATTGGTTTAAACTATACCGATTAAAATGAAAAAGAAGCTTTATTTCATCAGTTTGCTATTAAAATCGATAAATAACTTAAAAAGATCGTCGTATTTAGTAAAGGGGAGTGTGCCTGGTAGATCGTAAATGTTGTGATATGCTGCTATGCCGCCAGTGGTGTAAATAAAGAAAGCAGGAACCCCTTTTTCTGAAAAAAAGTAGTGATCGCTGTTTGGCGCTTTGCCTCTGGATTTAATTTTTGCGAGGTAATTATTGGCGTCGTTAATCTGGTTTAGCAGCGTAAATTCCTTTGGGTAGACCGTTGCATTAACCACAGTAATTCCCGTTTCTCCGGTTCCAACCATGTCTATGTTAATTAGAAAGCGGATTTTACTCATGTCGACCAGAGGGTTTTCTGTAAAGAACTTAGAGCCAATTAATCCCGCCTCTTCTCCCGCAAAGCAGATAAATGCCATGGTATAGGGCGCGGGATTAGCTGCATAATATTTGGCCATACTCAACAAAAAGGATACCCCACTGGCATTGTCATTTGCACCGGGGAAATAAGTTGTACTTCCCATGCCGCCTAAATGATCATAATGAGCTGTGAATACAACTATGGAGTCGGGGTGTGCAGTTCCTTTGACTAGTCCACAGATGTTCTCTGCCTTAAACTCCGGGATAAAGCTGTTTTCGATATTTATATCAAAATTTTCCGGTGTTGTTATGGCCGATTTAATGACTTGAATCTCGGTATGGTCTGTCAGTTTAGTACTTACAGACCAGGTCAGTTTATCTTTCAAGGTTATGACAACTTGGTCTGTTGAAGAAATGAATGTGGAGCTATCTTTCTGTTCCAGCTTACCACTCGCTTTTCCGCCCATACTTTCGGGTTTGACTATAAAGTCCTTTCCGGCGATAAGGGATTTGCCATTTATTTTGAGTTCCATGCTGCCCGGAAATGTATTGACAGGGAACGAAAAATCCTGCTTAAATGTTTTTCCGTCCATCGGACTTAATCCATACGCCTTAAATTGAGCACTAATATAATCAGCGGCCTTGCCAAGTCCATTATTGGTATATCCTCGTCCCCACATTGTTTTGGAGGTGAGCGTATCTAAGATAGTTCTGGTTAACTTAATGTCTTGGGAAAAAGCTATCCCAGGGATAATAAGGCATAGAATGATTAGGCACTTCTTCATATTAAATGGTTTGGGTCTAGGGTTTCGTTGTCTTAGGGTAAATATATAAAAACGGATTAAATATGCTGTGATCTAGGCTAAATCAAACAGAATTGGCCATTTCGTGTTATAAAAGCATCAATTAAAATTATGGATGTACGATCGAATGAACCTTTTTGGCTGGTAAAAAATGGAATAAAGCACTCTTATCCCTCTCTGCGGGAAGATATAGATACAGAGGTGTTAATTGTTGGCGGTGGTATAACGGGGGCGCTAATGGCTCATGCTGCTATAAAAAAGGGCTATAAAACAGTTTTAATCGATAAAAGGGAGATTGCCAACGGCAGCACTTCGGCGACCACATCAATGCTCCAATATGAAATAGATATTCCTTTATATAAACTGAAGCAGATGATAGGGGAGCAAGGTGCTATTGCCAGTTATCTGTCTTGTAGGGATGCTATAGAGAGCCTGCATAGTGTTGTAAATGAAATTCAATCAGGATGTGGCTTTGAAAAAAAACAGTCCGTTTATTTTGCGGGCAATAGTAAAGATGTAAAATGGTTGAAAACCGAATTCGAGACTCGTGAGGCTGCGGGCTTTGTTGTGAAGTGGTTGGAAAAGCAGCAATTATATACAGCGTATGGGCTGGTGGCCGAAGGCGGGATTTTGTCAGAAGATGGTGGAAGCGTGGATGCTTTTTGCCTGACGCATGATCTACTGCACTACAATACCGAAAAGGGTTTAAGGGTATTTGATAAGACCGAGTTGAAAAAGGTAAAGTATGAAAAGGATGGGGTTAAGGTGCAGGTACAGACCGGCGCAGAAATTCGCGCTAAAAAGATCATCTATTGTACGGGGTATGAGACCCAGAATATGCTGCCAGATAAAATTGTGAATTTAAAAAGTACTTATGCGATTATTAGTGAAAAAGAGAATAAGCATACCTCATTCTGTAATAAAACCTTATTCTGGAATACTGATGCGCCGTACCTGTACATGCGTACAACGGAGGATGGGCGGTTGCTTGTTGGCGGAGAAGATGTTGATTTTAAAAATGCAATAAAGCGTGATCTGTTGCTTTGCAAAAAGAAAGATCGGTTGACCAAAACACTGAAGAAATATCTTCCGGAGGTTCTTTTTATAGAAGATTTCTGCTGGTGCGGTACTTTCGGCGAAACAAAAGATGGTCTGCCTTATATTGGTCAACATCCCAAATTTCCGGATAGCTATTTTCTTTTGGGCTTTGGTGGTAATGGCATCACTTTTTCGGTAACTGGAGCAGAGATGATTATTGATATGATGGACGGAATGCCCAATCTTTTATCCCATTATTTTAGGTTCGGACGTTAAGACAAATACACGTTTTTATTATTAAATGATGAAATTCCTTTTTTTAAGGGTTTTAATGGTTTGAGAATGACCGAAAAATGTAAAAAAATTAAAAACGTATTGCACAATTCGATATTTATTTAAACCTTTGCGCCTCAACTCATTCAAATATTTATTATACGCAGAAAATGATCAAACACGCAACGCATAAACTTTCTATTGTTGAAGCAAAGAATATTGCTTCAAGGAGTCTGTTTATTGAACGTTTACAACCCGTGTTTTTTGTGACTACGAACCGGCAAACCTATACGCCGCGGATCTGAGTAAATCCCTTATATCAGGTCATTTACGAAGAGGATTGCCTCTCAAAAAACAATTAATCAAAACATTTATATTTTTTCGTTATCATATTAATGAATATAAACGATTTTATAGTGCAGGTTGCACTTCCTGAACATCGTGTCTTTGCAGAAGAAATCTGTGAGGAGATGGCTGAATCGGCTAAAGCACGAGGAACAGGTATTGCTAAACGCTCTCCGGAGTACGTAGCAGGGAAAATGGTTGACGGTAAATCCGTTATTGCATTTCATAAAGATGGCTCATGGGCAGGATTCTGCTACATAGAAACATGGACTCACGGACAGTTTGTGGCCAATTCTGGACTTATTGTTAGTCCTAAATACCGTAAGGCAGGTTTAGCACATGCCATTAAGGAAAAAATCTTTGAGCTTTCTCGACAGAAGTATCCAAAAGCCAAGATATTTGGCTTAACAACGGGGCTGGCTGTAATGAAGATCAATTCCGATCTTGGCTACGAGCCCGTTACTTATTCTGAACTTACTCAGGATGAGGAATTTTGGAAAGGTTGCCAAAGTTGTGTTAACTTCGAAATATTAAAAATGAAGGAACGCAAAAATTGTATGTGCACCGCAATGTTGTACGACCCAGTGGAACAAAAGCACGACGTAGCAAAGAAGTTTGCTGAGGAACTGCATAAAAAGCCGAAGTTGTACGAACGCTTTATGCGTATTAAGCAAAGATTAGTGCTTAAGACCAAATCTCCAGGTAAGAAGGGTCCTAAATCCCTGTTTCTATTGTTTAGTGTTTTATTTAAATAGCTGTTATATTAAGATGAAGAAGAAAGTTGTTTTAGCTTTTAGCGGAGGTTTAGATACCTCATTTTGTTGCATTTACCTTGCTCAGGACCGTGGACTTGAGGTTCATTCTGTTATTGTAAATACAGGAGGTTTTTCTGATGAGGAATTACAGGAAATTGAAAAGCGCGCTTACGCTCTTGGTGTAGTTTCTCATGCTGTAGTTGACGAAACTACAAATTATTATAACGGCTGTATTAAATACCTGGTTTTCGGTAACGTATTAAAAAATGCTACCTACCCACTTTCTGTTAGTGCAGAACGTGTAAGTCAGGCAACAGCTATTGCCAACTACGTTAAAAAGATTGGTGCTGATTACGTAGCCCACGGTAGTACAGGCGCAGGTAATGATCAGGTACGTTTTGATATGATCTTTAATATCATCATTCCTAATGTAGAGATCATTACACCAATTAGAGATTTAAAATTATCCCGCGAAGCGGAAATAGAATACCTGAATGCACATGGTGTGGAGTATAGCGCTGAAAAAGCGAGATACTCGATCAATAAAGGACTATGGGGAACTTCAGTTGGAGGAAAAGAAACTTTAACTTCTAACGAGACTTTACCTGAAGAAGCATGGCCTACACAAGTTTCTGAAACAAAACCACGTAAACTTAGCCTAACTTTTGAAAAAGGAGAGTTAGTGGGTATTGATGGCGAAACCTTGGCACCAGTTCAGGCTATTCAAAAATTGCAAGCCATTGCACAGCCGTATGGCATCGGTAGAGATATCCATGTTGGTGATACAATTATTGGTATCAAAGGACGTGTGGGTTTTGAAGCTGCGGCTCCAATCGTAATTATCAAAGCACACCATACGCTTGAAAAACATACGTTAACCAAATGGCAGCTTTCGTGGAAAGAACAATTGTCTACTTTTTATGGTAACTGGTTGCATGAAGGTCAATTTCATGACCCAATTATGCGCAACATCGAAGCTTTCTTAACTGATACTCAGAAAGTCGTTAGCGGAACGGTATTTGTAGAATTGTTGCCTTATCGCTTCAATATTATTGGTATTGAGTCTGAACATGACTTAATGAGCAATAAATTTGGTAGTTATGGCGAAATGAATAATGCATGGAGTGGCGAAGATGTAAAAGGATTTTCTAAGATTTTTGGTAACCAGGTAATGATCTGGCATAAAGTAAACGGACATGATTAGAGCAGGTATAGTTGGTGGTGCAGGATATACAGGAGGTGAATTAGTTCGCATCCTGATCAATCACCCTTCTGTAGAAATTAAATTCGTACACAGTAAGAGCAATGCTGGAAACCTGGTTTCTGATGTGCATACCGATTTACTTGGCGATACGGATTTGCGTTTTTCTCCTTCGCTTACTTCTGATATTGATGTGTTATTTCTGTGCCTTGGACATGGGGATTCGAAACTGTTTCTAGAGAACAACGACATTAACAAAGCGATCAAGATCATTGATTTAAGTCAGGATTTCAGATTAAAAGTGAATGCGGGTACGCGCTGGGCTTATGGTTTGCCAGAGCTGAACAGAGAAGCTATAAAAAACAGTAATTTTATTGCTAACCCTGGTTGTTTTGCAACTTGCATTCAATTAGGCTTGCTTCCACTGGCTGCTAAAGGCTTGCTGAAAAACGAAATACATATCAATGCAACAACCGGATCAACAGGTGCGGGACAAGGCTTGTCGGGAACATCACACTTTAGCTGGCGCAATAACAACTTGTCAGTTTATAAGGCATTCGAACACCAGCATCTAAATGAGATCGGTGAAAGCCTTAGACAGCTAAATAAAAAGTTTGAGCAGGTATTGAACTTTATCCCTCAACGTGGCGATTTTACAAGGGGTATTTTAGCGGCGATGTATTTGGAAAGCGATCTGACAGCCGAAGAAGCGCAACGTATTTACCGTGATTATTATGCTAAGCATCCGTTTACGCACGTAAGCAAAATGAATATCGATTTAAAACAGGTAATAAATACCAATAAAGCAGTTGTACATGTAGAAAAACATGGTACCAAGCTGTTTATTGTAAGTATCATAGATAACCTGTTAAAGGGTGCAAGCGGACAAGCAGTGCAGAATATGAATTTAATTTTTGGATTGGAAGAGACCGAAGGACTCCGGCTAAAGGCAGTAGCATTTTAGTTTGAACGTTCTCAACGCTCTTTTATGTGCCGTCTTTGTGCCGAATTTTAGCATAACGGACGGGAATCCTTAATCCTTAAAAAATTAAATAAAATGAACTTATTCGACGTATACCCATTAAATAATATTGAAATAGTAAAAGCATCTGGTAGTAAAGTATGGGATGCTAATGGTCAGGAATATTTAGATCTATATGGCGGTCATGCCGTAATCTCTATTGGCCATACTCACCCACATTATGTAAAACGCTTAACTGATCAGCTTAATAAGGTCGGCTTTTACTCTAATTCTGTGCTTATTCCTTTACAAGTAGAACTAGCTGAAAAACTAGGTAAAGTTTCGGGAAAGACCGATTTTCAGCTATTTTTATGTAATTCAGGAGCCGAAGCGAACGAAAATGCGCTAAAGTTGGCCTCTTTTTACAATGGAAGAAAAAAGGTAATAGCTTTTAAAGGGGCTTTTCACGGCAGAACTTCTTTAGCGGTTTCTGCAACAGACAATCCTAAGATTATCGCTCCGGTAAATGAAACTGACAACGTTATTTTCTTACCTCATAATGATGAAGCTGCTCTGGCAAATGCTTTTGCAGAATACGGAAATGAAATTACAGCCGTAATCGTCGAAGGCATACAAGGTGTTGGTGGTATTAAAGAGGCTTCTGTTAGCTTTTTACAAAAAATCCGTTCACTTTGTGATCAGTACAATGCCGTTTATATTGCGGATAGTGTGCAGTGCGGTTACGGCAGAACGGGTAAATTCTACTCGCATGATTACGCCGGTGTTGATGCCGACATCTATACCATGGCAAAGGGAATGGGTAATGGTTTCCCGATAGGAGGGATTTCTATTGCGCCTAAGTTTAAGCCTTGGCATGGTATGTTGGGTACTACTTTTGGTGGTAACCATTTAGCTTGCGCAGCTGCATTGGCAGTTTTGGAAATTATTGAACAGGATAATCTGTTAAAAAATGCGGAAGAGGTTGGTACTTATCTGATCAATGAATTAAAGCAAATAGAAGGAATAAAAGAAGTGCGTGGTCGTGGCTTAATGATCGGAATAGAACTTCCTGAAACCCTTCCAAACGTAAAAAAAGACTTACTATTTAAACATAAAATCTTTACTGGAGAGGCAAAGCCTAATGTAATCAGACTATTGCCTGCTTTAAATTTAACTAAGGATCTGGCAGATCAATTTTTGAATGATTTTAAAACCGCTTTAAAAGGATGAACCAATTCACCTCAGTAAATGATGTGCAAGACATCGGCCAATTGGTTAAAGATGCATTGGCACTTAAGGAAAGCCCATACGCACACCAGCACCTGGGTAAAAATAAAACCCTGGGTCTTGTTTTTTTAAACCCAAGTTTACGTACTCGTTTAAGCACCCAAAAAGCTGCCCTTAATTTAGGGATGAATGTGATGGTGATGAACATGGATAAAGAAGGTTGGGCACTAGAAACTCAAGATGGTATAGTGATGGACGGAACTACCGTAGAGCATATTCGGGAGGCTGCCGCTGTAATGGGGCAGTACTGTGATGTGCTGGGCTTGCGCTCTTTTCCTAAATTGTTGAACCGTGAAGAGGATTATAACGAAGACTTTTTCAATAAATTTATAAAATATTGTAAGGTTCCAGTGGTTAGCTTAGAAAGCGCTACCCGTCATCCTTTGCAGAGTTTGGCAGATCTGGTTACGATCAAAGAAACCTGGAAAGGAACTGCCAAACCTAAAGTTGTTTTAGCTTGGGCACCACACATTAAAGCATTGCCACAGGCGGTACCTAATTCTTTTGCGGAGTGGATGTGTAAAGCGCAGCAAGAAGAAATGCTTGATTTTACCATTGCTCAGCCTAGTGGTTACGAGTTAAATGAAGATTTTACACCTGGAGCCAATATTACCCACAACCTCGATGAGGCTTTGGCCGGTGCAGACTATATCTACGTTAAGAACTGGTCTAGCTACAAGGAATATGGTAAAGTATTGCCTTATCCAGAAGGCTGGATGCTTACCAATGATAAATTAAAACCGACTAACGATGCTAAGGTAATGCATTGCTTACCAGTTCGCCGCGATTTGGAGCTTTCGTCAGAAATATTGGACGGCCCTAATTCATTGGTGATCCACGAAGCGGGAAATCGCTTATGGGCAGCGCAGGCGGTATTAAAGCAAATGCTTGAGAAACTATAAGGCATATGAAAAAGAAACTAAGTGTAATTAAAATCGGGGGTAACGTTATTGACGATTCGGAAAAACTACATCGGTTTTTACTGGACTTTACTGCGCTTCCGGGCGACAAGATTTTAATTCACGGTGGTGGAAAAATTGCTACGGAACTGGGCGTTTCGCTTGGCGTAGAGGCCAAAATGGTGGAAGGTAGACGTATCACTGATATAGAGACACTTCGCGTGGTAACTATGGTGTATGCCGGTTTAATTAATAAAAACATGGTTGCCCAGTTACAGGCAAAAGGTTGTAACGCAATAGGGCTTACTGGTGCTGATGGTAACATCATAAAAGCGGTAAAGCGACCTGTAAAGGATATAGACTATGGTTTTGTAGGTGATCTGGATGCTTCATCTGTTTCCTCTAAAACACTGGCTAGCTTGTTGGATGCGGGATTGGTGCCGGTGCTTTGCGCCATCACCCACGATGGGCAAACACAGCTTTTAAATACAAATGCTGATACCATTGCTTCGGCAGTGGCGGTGGCAATGTCGGATTTATATGAAACTTCGTTAATCTACTGCTTTGAAAAGCGGGGAGTAATGCGTGATATAGATGACGATAGTTCATTGGTGACAGAGATAAAGATGGAGCAGTTTGACACTTTAAAAAGTGAAGGTGTGGTTTCGGGCGGAATGATCCCTAAATTGCATAATGCTTTTGAAGCAATAAAAAGTGGTGTATCAGCCGTATACATTGGTAAGGCTGATGAGTTGCCACAGATTAATGGAAATAATTTCGGAACCAGATTAATAAAGTAATTATGAACAAGTTTAAAGGCAGCATTGCTATTTTAGGAAGCGGAAACATTGGTATCTCTTTAGCCAAAGGCTTAGTTAAATCTAATTATGCCGAACCCGGACAGATCAGCTTAACCAGAAGGAATATTTCGGGCTTAAGTGCTTTGGCCGAGCAGGGTTTTGTGGTTAGTGATGACAACGCGGCCGTAGTTGCAAATGCTGATATTGTTGTTCTGGCGGTATTGCCACAGCAATTAAACAACTTGTTATCCCAAATAGAAGGCGTTGTTAATGCCGATAAACAAGTGTTTATTTCTGTAGCATCTGGTGTAAGTTGTATCGACATCCGGAGTAAATTGGGCGAAAGCGTACAGGTGGTTAGGGCGATGCCCAATACTGCGATCGCCATTGGACAGTCTATGACTTGCGTGGCTACTGATAATGCAACTGCCGAGAATGTGGCGGAGGTAATCAGAATGTTTGAAACCGTAGGTTCTGTGGTTAAAATTAACGAGGATCTTATGACTTCGGCCACCGCTTTATGTGCCTGTGGTATTGCATTCTTTTTAAGAGCAATCAGAGCAGCGTCGCAAGGTGGAGTAGAGATCGGTTTCCATGCCGATGAAGCTTTAAAGATGGCTGTACAAACTGCGAAAGGGGCTGCAGACTTACTATTATTGATGCAATCACACCCAGAGCAGGAAATTGATAAGGTAACTTCACCTAAAGGCTGTACTATAGCAGGATTAAACGAGATGGAGCACAATGGCTTTAGCTCATCATTAATAAAAGGGATTAAACTTTCAGCAATTAAAGCGGGTGCTTTATATACAAAAGAATAGATATGATGATAGCGGGACTGCAAAAAGATAGTTTAGAGTTGCTGAAACAATTGATTAGCATCCAATCCTTTAGCAAGGAAGAAGATAAAACAGCTGATGCAATTGAGCTTTTTTTGCAGCAGAAAGGGATAAAAACCAATCGCAAATTGAATAATATATGGGCTTATAACAAGCATTTTGATGCGGCTAAGCCGACATTGCTTTTAAATTCGCACCATGACACGGTAAAGCCAAATACAGGTTATACGCGCAATCCTTACGATCCCGCGGTTGAAGATGGTAAATTATATGGCTTGGGTAGTAATGATGCCGGAGGATGCCTTGTATCGCTTATAGCGACCTTTCTTTATTACTATGATCAGGAAGGATTAAATTATAACATTTGCTTAGCCACTACAGCTGAGGAAGAAATATCTGGTAGTAACGGCTTAGAATGTGTGCTGCCTGATTTAGGTGAACTGGAGTTTGCTATTGTGGGTGAGCCTACTCTAATGAACCTGGCTATTGCCGAAAGGGGATTACTGGTTTTAGATTGTACTACACACGGAAAAGCGGGGCACGCGGCGCGAGAGGAAGGGGATAACGCCATTTACAAGGCTTTAAAGGATATTGAATGGTTCCGAAACTATCGTTTTTCTAAGGTGTCTGAAGTTTTTGGTCCTTTAAAGATGTCGGTTACCATTATCAATGCAGGTTCTCAACACAATGTTGTGCCTGCAACCTGTACTTTCACCGTTGATGTGCGGGTAACAGATGCTTATACAAATGAGGAGGTGTTAAAGATCATCCGTACAAATGTGGATTGCGATGTGCAGCCCCGTTCTACACGATTAAAACCTTCATCTATTGATAAAGCACATCCAATAGTTGAGGCTGGATTGGCTTTAGGCCGTACTACCTATGGTTCGCCTACTACCTCTGATCAGGCATTGTTGAGCATTCCTTCTTTAAAAGTTGGGCCTGGGGATTCTGCCCGGTCGCACATGGCTGATGAATATGTCTATGTCAACGAAGTTGAAGAAGGTATCGAGCTTTATATCGCAATGCTGAAACCAGTAGTTGGAGGCAAATAGATTAAATTTTAAAAATTGACACATGAAGATCTGGCAAAAAAATATTGATGTAAATAAGGATATTGAAACATTTACAGTGGGTAAAGACAGGGAACTGGATTTACAAATGGCAGCTTTTGATGTTTTGGGCTCCCTCGCTCACGTAGAAATGCTGGAAAGCATAGGCTTGCTTACCGCCGATGAGCTTGCCGAGATTCAAAAGGAACTTAAAAATATTTATACTGAAATAGCGGCTGGAAAGTTTGTTATCGAAGATACCGTTGAAGATGTACATTCTCAAGTAGAGTGGTTGTTAACTCAACGAATTGGAGAAGCCGGTAAAAAAATACACAGCGGACGTTCGCGTAATGATCAGGTTTTAGTTGATCTGAAACTTTATTTCAGAAGTTGCATCGAAGAAATGGTGGGCAATACCAACGTATTGTTCGGACAATTGATTTCGTTAAGCAATACGCATAAGGATAAATTGCTGCCAGGCTATACGCACCTACAAATTGCTATGCCTTCTTCGTTTGGACTATGGTTTGGTGCTTATGCCGAAAGTTTGGCGGATGATATGGAATTGATGTTGGCCGCATGGAAAATCTGTAACAAAAACCCTTTGGGTTCTGCTGCTGGTTATGGCTCTTCTTTTCCTTTAAATAGAACGATGACTACCGCTTTGCTAGGCTTTGAACGCTTAAATTACAATGTGGTTTATGCGCAGATGGGTAGGGGTAAGACAGAAAGAATTTTGGCGCAGGCCATGTCCTCCGTTGCTGCTTCTCTAGCTAAAATGGCGATGGATGTTTGCTTGTTCATCAACCAGAATTTTGGGTTTATCAGCTTCCCAGATGAGTTAACTACAGGATCGAGCATCATGCCGCACAAAAAGAACCCTGATGTATTTGAGTTGATTCGTTCACGTTGTAATAAGATTCAGGCATTGCCAAATGAGATCGCCTTAATGATCACAAATCTGCCTTCAGGGTATCATCGCGATTTGCAGTTGTTAAAAGAGAATCTTTTCCCTGCAATCACTTCTTTGAATGAATGTTTGGAGATGACCACTTTCATGCTTCAGAACATTACCGTAAAAGACCATATTCTGGATGATAAAAAGTATGCTTATTTATTTAGCGTCGAGGTGGTAAATGAGCTTGCCTTAAATGGTACTCCTTTTAGAGAAGCGTATAAAATTGTTGGCGAGTCTATCGATAATGGCACTTTTGCTCCTGGTAAGGCGGTAAATCACACGCATGAAGGAAGTATAGGAAATCTTTGTAATGGGGAGATTGAAGAAATGATGTCAGAGATCTTGTCGCAGTTTAAATTTGAAAAAACACACCAGGCTATCGAGAAATTGTTGGCGTAAATAAGATTTTAACGTAATAACAAAAAACGCCTGTATCAATACAGGCGTTTTTTGTTATTTAAACTCGGATGTTTTATGGAATTCGATATCCGGATAATCCCGCATCGTCATATTGATCATGAACTCATTGTCGGCCAGATAAACCGGATTACCGTCTTTATCCTCACCGATATGTGCTTGTTTCCTTTTCAGGAATTCAGCAAGTTTAGTTTTGTCTTTTGAAGTTACCCAGTTGGAACGTGTGTAGCTTAGCATCCTGAAAGCCGCCTTAGCACCATATTCATGTTCCAAACGGAAGGCAATTACTTCAAATTGAAGCTCACCAACTGCACCAACTACCTTACGATTTCCGGGCTGCATCACAAACAATTGTGCTACCCCTTCCTCTGTAAGCTGTTGTATGCCTTTTTCCAGCTGTTTTGTTTTTAACGGGTCTCTGTTCTCCAACTCCTTAAATATCTCGGGAGAGAAGCTAGGAATGCCCTTAAATTGAAGTTTCTCGCCTTCAGTAAGGGTGTCGCCTATTTTAAAGTTGCCGCTGTCATAAAGACCCACCACATCACCTGGCCATGCTTCTTCAACGATGCTTTTTTCGTTGGCCATGAAATCCATTGGGTTGGAGAATTTCAGTTTCTTATCCTGACGGGTGTGGTAATAAAATTTATTACGCTCAAACTTGCCCGAACAAACCCTTAAGAATGCAATTCTGTCGCGGTGTTTAGGATCAAGGTTGGCGTGAATTTTAAATACAAAGCCCGAAAAGTTCTTTTCTTCTGCTGCTACTTCACGCTGCTCTGCCTCGCGTCCCTTAGGACTTGGAGCGATATTGATGAACGTATCCAACAATTCTTTAATACCAAAGTTATTGATCGCACTACCAAAAAACACAGGTGCCAACAATCCTTCGATGTACATGCTTTTGTCTAAATCGCCGTAAACGCCATGTACAAGTTCCAAATCACCTTTTAATCCTTCTAATTCTTTAGGTTTTAAGAACTTATTTAGATTCTCGTCGTTTAAGTCGTTCACCTCAATTACTGGTGCACTGATTTTTGATTTATCTGGTTCAAACAGGTTTAAGTGTTTGTTGTATATGCTGTATACGCCTTTAAAGGTGTGTCCCTGACCAATTGGCCAAGATAAAGGACACAGGCTGATGTTTAATTTATTTTCAATCTCGTCTAGCAAATCGAAGGCTTCTTTACCTTCACGGTCCATTTTATTGATAAAAATGATTACCGGAGTGTTACGCATTCTACAAACAGACATTAGTTTCTCTGTTTGTTCCTCAACTCCCTTCACACAATCCACAACAAGGATTACGCTATCTACTGCCGATAAGGTACGGTAAGTGTCTTCCGCAAAATCTTTGTGACCAGGTGTATCTAGGATATTGATACGCTTACCGCTATATTCAAAGCCCATTACGGAAGTCGCTACAGAGATACCACGCTGTTTCTCTATCTCCATAAAATCGGAAGTATTGCTCTGGTTGGCCTTGTTGCGTTTTACCGCTCCAGCCGTATTAATGGCACCGCCAAAAAGCAGGAATTTTTCTGTTAATGTGGTTTTACCGGCATCGGGGTGACTGATAATGGCAAATGTTTTTCGTTTTTCTATTTCTGGGTGAATCATAAAGAATTAAGCCTGTGCGTTCAACGCGGCTGCAAAGATAATTATAATATATAAAAATTCGTGCCTGCGTAAAAGCATTGCATTTGGGCCATCTTGCTCTTCCAAATTGGAAGAGCAAGATTTTAAATCCTTCACAAGGTTAAGGTTTCTTCACACCTGGTTCACACCTCCTTCACACCAAAGCCACAAAAAGGTACCTTTTTGTGAAGAAAGTGTGTCCAATGTGTGGATCATGTGAGGACTATTCCCTAAGCATGTTTAGTTTCTGGGTTCAATTTATGTAGGGTCTATTTGCCTTCATAGAGGATACTGGTCGCCATAATCATGGGGTGGAGATGTTCATAGAAGGCGATCAAATTAGCTCGTTCTACGTTATTCAAAAATTCTTTTTTGGTATAATAACTTTGCGTCATCATTTGGCGAAGGTATTCAAGAGTATCGTCTATTGGATAATCGGCAAAAAAAGATTTTAAGATTTCATTGGCAACTTCCTGCTGCTCGGCTTTGGCGCCGGATGGTCTTTTGTGTAGATACTGTTGGTGATTCATATGCTCATTTTTAAGTTTTAAAAAATGAGTCTCCGAGGATTTAGGAGCTGCTTGCGCTGGATTTCGTTTTTTAATGAAACGAAGGTGTACTATAGCAGACTCTACATAAAACCGCATCATACTGGGCTTCTGACGGCCTTGACCCTACGGGTTACAATAGAGCCCATAACGCTATAGTGCACCTTCAAAAGTACAACAATATTTGTTACGGGCATTAATCTATTGTCTCAGGTCACAGTTGTCAGAATTTAGTATATGAGACTCTAATTAATACCTCATTTAAGAAGTAAGTTATATGTTGTGCTGTTTCTTTATTTCATTGGCCGGGGTTTTAGTTGTCCTTGTTTTATGAGTTGTTACGTTTTTTAAAGATAAATATAATATTATTAATAAACATAATTTCTATAAAATTAACTAATAGTGTTAAATGGCTTACATATTAGGCATTCAATCCCCCATCAATTGTAATGGCAGTACCTGTAATGAACCGCCCTTCTTCACTGGCCAGATAGGCAACCAGGCCCGCAATATCTTCACCTGTTCCGTAGTCTGAAAGTGCCATGCGGCTTCTCAAAAAATCGGCTAGGTCGGTATTTGAAGGGTTCATGTCGGTATTAATTGGACCCGGCTGTACAAGGTTTACAGTAATGCCCTTAGCGCCCAGATCTCTGGCTAGCCCTCTCGTAAAACCTGTAAGCGCGGCTTTACTCATGGTATATAAAGTGGTTTGAGGGCCGACTGCGTTCTCAGCCATGTTGCTGCCAATAGTGATGATTCTACCATTATTGGGCATACTAGGAGCCACAGCGAGGGCTGCTACATATATCGCTCGAACGTTTATCGCCATGATCTCCTCATAATCTTCGAGTGTATGAGATTCAAATTCCTTACCAATGTAGATTCCGGCATTACTCACCAAAATGTCTATAGGGCCGAGTTCTGTAATGGTTTTTTGGATAGCAGCGGTTAAGGCTTTCGGGTCAATACTGTCGGCTTTCACAGCAGAGGCTTGCCCGCCGTTCGCCTTAATTTCTGCGGCTACCGCTTCTGCTTTTTCCTTGGATTTAGAATAGGTTAATACTACCGTTGCACCTTCTTCTGCCAGTCTTTTGCTTATCGCTGCACCCATTCCACGGCCACCACCGGTAATAAATGCGATCTTGTTTTCTAAACGTTTCATACTATTTTGTTATTGATTTTTATTCAAAAGTAGATACTATTGCATATTTTTATGGGTATACATTAAATTGTCAGGTACTAACAAAAAGGTAAGAAATGAGAAAGGAATCATCTACGAATACTATCAATGAAAAACAGATTAACGACAGTTGCGGCATGGCCTATTCTTTGTCTGTATTAGGGGGGAGATGGAAACCTGCGATACTTTGCAGGTTGATGCACCAAACCATGAGATACAGTGATTTGAAGAATTCGATAATACAAATTTCTGAAAGGATGTTGGTTTCGCAATTGCGCGAACTGGAAGCTGATCAGGTAGTGAAGCGGACGGTGTATCCGGTGGTTCCGCCAAGGGTAGAATATGAACTCACCCCACTCGGTTTGAGTATGAGGCCGATGTTGAAAGCGATGTCAGACTGGGGCAATATGCATAGGAGCAAGGTTAATCCGGATGCAGATATTGTGGTGTCGGACTTTTAGTTTATGGCAAATAAAAAGGACACCCTGGTTTTGGGCGCCCTATTCTATTGATTCGTTTGGCTAATTTCTGCCACCACGTGCTGGTCTTTCACCACCACCTTGATTGCCTCTGCCTTCACTACTTCTTTGAGGCTGTTGCTGTTGTACGCGCTCCGGCCTTTGTTGCTGTTGCTGCGGTGCAGGTCTGCTTTCCTGACGCTGAGGCTGTTCCTGTCTTTGCGGACGTGGAGCTTCAGGTCTTTGCTGTTGCTGCTGAGGCTGTTGAACCGGTCTGCTTTCCTGACGTTGAGGTCTTTCCTGTCTTTCTGGACGTGGCGTTTCCGGTCTTTGTTGTTGCTGCGGCTGCATTTGAGGCTGTTGTGTCGGCCTTTCCTGACGTGTTGGGCGCTCTACTTGCGGCTGCGAAGGGTTAACTTGTTGTGGCCTTTGGGACGGATTTTGCCTACCTGGTGTTACCCCTTCTGGCCTTTGAGGACGAGATCCAGGATTTTGAGGATATTCAGTTCTACCCGGTCTTGAACTGTTACCTTCAGTGGGTCTTGTATTTCCCTCTGGACGTGTAACACTCGGCCTATTGACATTCCCTTGGTTTTCACCTCTCGAAGGACGACCGGTCGCTACTGATCCATTCCCTGCAGGGTTTCTATCGCCTCTTATCGCTGTAGCACCTTCTTGTCTAATCGCTTCTCTTGGCCTTGCATTTACATTCGAATTACCTCTGCTAGGTCTCGGCGTATAAATATTTACACTGTTCCCACTGATGTTAGTTCGGCTCGGTCTGCCAGTGTTATTTAAATTGTAAACCCTTACATCCTGTCTGGTGGCACGTCTAATATCATCAGCCCTTGGGCCAGAATAATAAGTTCTGCTGTTGCGTACATAAGTGTTATTAATGATAACAGTGTTGTTTATGTAAACCGTATTTCTGCGCGAATAGTACCTTGGGAAACTGTCGTAATAGATATTCCTTTGCGGAATAAATACCCACCATAAAGAAGGGATGTTAAAGCTGATGTTGATGTTCATGCCCGGACCCATCGGTGCCCATCCATAATATCCATCTCCACTTCTCCAACTTACCCATGCCGGTCCCCATGTGGTATCCGGAATCCAAACCCACTCATTGTAGTTGTTGTAAACCCATCTTCCATAGTGGAACGGTGCCCAACCCCAATCATAATTCGAAACCCAGGTGTTACCGTATTCAGTCATTACCCACCGACCGTTTGTGTAATAAGGTCTAAAATCGCTTTGTTGGCCTACGTCTGGTCTCCAAACGTAACCATATTGAGGATCCTGAATCCAGGTTCCGTAGGGAGACAGTTCATCATAAAAAGATTGTAACGACACATCGTCTCCCTGTGCCATAACCTTTTGTGTTGTCCCGGTTAGCATGAGCAGTAGCCCAAGTACTATAGCCGGTAATTTGATCATGTTTTTCATTTTGTGTGTGTTTAATTTACCTAACGCTTTTAACGTATCAATTTGAGTTCCAAAAATTACGAATAGTTTAATGTATCTACTAAAATATTACATTGTAGTGTTTCTAGGCGTCCTAATTAAATTTGCTTATCTTGTGGTTAGACCCATTTTAATTTAAAATTACTGTATACAATTTGAGGTTTTTTAAGCGATAGGGCTGGGTTTAAATGCTAAGATTACTTATAGACCACACTATTTAAATGAGGAAATATGCGCTTTACCGCAAATAATTCTCTTCTTTTGCAGACAAAATCATATTACGAATGACAAAAGGTACTTTATTTCTTATCCCTGTTCCTCTGGCAGAAAATGCGGCTCAAAAATCTTTTACTGCATTTCTTGGAGACACCATCAACTCTTTAAGTGTTTATATTGTTGAAAATGAGAAGACTGCCCGGAAGTTCTTAAAAGAAGCGGGAATAACAATTCCGCAAAGCGATTTGACCATCCATGATTATGGAAAACATAAGCGCAATGACTCTATGGTGCCTTATTTTAAGGAGCTGATGACGGGAAAAGATGTGGGGCTGATGAGTGAGGCGGGTTGTCCGGGAATTGCTGATCCAGGTGCTGATGTAATTTTAGAAGCACATAAGCGAGGTATAAAGGTTGTGCCTTTGGTAGGGCCAAGTTCTATTTTGCTGGCTTTAATGGCATCAGGATTTAATGGGCAGAGTTTTACCTTTAATGGTTATCTGCCAATTGATAAAGTGGAAAGAGGAAAGCGTATTAAAGAATTGGAGCAATTGGCGAAAGCTAAAAAGCAGACTCAGATTTTTATTGAAACACCATTCCGTAATAATCACCTTTTTGAAGATATTCTAAAAAATACAGCGGCACAGACGCAGCTTTGCGTAGCCTGTAACTTAACTGGAGAAGATGAGTTTGTAAAAACGATGTCGGTTGGTCAGTGGAAGCAGGAGCGTATTGACCTCCATAAAAAGCCAACTATATTTTTGATATACGCTTAACGGTACATGTTTTTGCTGTCGATAAATGAAAGTACTTTGTCTGGGACAAAGTACTGCACATTTTTGCCAGCCGCAATTCCTTTGCGGATAAAGGTTGACGAAATATCCATTTGAGGAGTCTCTGTGATCTTAATTGATGGATGGTCTGCCCATTCCGTCAAGTCGACTCCCGGTCTTGGATAGACATAAATCTCGTAGTTTTTTAAAATAACCTCGTAGTTTTTCCACTTTTTGAAAGAGGCCAGATTATCAGCACCCATAATCAGCGCAAACTCTTTCCCAGGGTATTTTTCTTGTAAATAAGCTAAAGTATCGATGGTGTAAGAGGGCTGGGGTAGACTAAATTCAATATCGCTGACTTTAATCCGATCGGATGTTTCTGTTGCTAACTTTGCCATTTCCAGCCTGTCGTACATATTCGAAAGGCTGTTTCTGTTTTTTAATGGGTTGTGCGGCGAAACCACCAGCCACACTTCTTTGAGTCCGGAAAAACTGGCCATGTAATTGGCTATAATTAAATGGCCAATATGAATGGGGTTAAACGAGCCAAAGAAGAGTCCGGTTTTCATCAGTCTATATCATTGTTTTTAAAAGGTTGATGAGCTGTTTCGCACAAGGCGTAACGGTTCATTTATTTACTTATAAAATCTCCTACTAATTTTTCAGCTTCAAGACAAGCCGTTTCTAAATCGTGGTTTTTAAGGATCACATCAAATTTATCAGCGTAAGCTAACTCTTTTTCAGCCTTTACAAAGCGTTCTTGGAGCTTTTCGGCACTGTCAGTACCCCTACCTGTTAAACGTTCTTTTAAGATCTCTAATGATGGTGGCTGAACAAAAATAGCCAGAGCATCATTCTCATATTTGCGTTTTAAGCGCAAGCCACCTTCAACATCAATGTCAAATATAACATGCTGGCTATTGTCCCAGATGCGTTGAATTTCTGATCTTAATGTGCCATAAAAGGTTCCGGTATAAACTTCTTCAAACTCAACAAACTCCTGATGCGCTATTTTATGCAGAAAATCTTCTTTGGAAATAAAATAATAATCTTTTCCGTTTACTTCATCACCACGTGACTCACGTGTAGTGGCAGAAATGGAGAAACTTAAAGATGGAAACTTCGTAAGCAAATGTTTAACGATAGTGGTTTTGCCTGCTCCGGATGGGGCAGAAAATATAATTAGTTTACCTTGTTTCATTGGTACTTACAAAACGTTTAATAATTGTTCTTTAATTTTTTCCAGTTCCTCTTTCATTCCAACAACCAATTGTTGAATCTGGGCATCGTTGGCTTTAGCACCCATGGTATTTATTTCACGGCCAATCTCTTGAGAGATGAAACCTAGCTTTTTACCGTTGGCATCTTTGCTTTTTAAAGTATCAATGAAATAATCACAGTGACTTCTTAAGCGGATTTTCTCTTCAGTAATGTCTAATTTGTCTATATAATAAATCAATTCTTGTTCTAAACGGTTCTGATCTACATTGATCTTACCTACGTTTTCTTCTAAAAATTGGTTTAAACGAGCTTTGATTAGCGGGATTCTAAGTGGCTCTAACACTTCGATCTGGCTAAAAAAACTAAGGATATTTTTAACTCTAAGCTCCAAATCTGTTTTTAAAACAGTGCCTTCAGTCTCTCTAAACAAGTTAAAACTAGCCAAAGCCTTATTAAATGTGTTGTTCAGGATCGCCCAGTCATTTTCACTTACCTCGTCTTCAACATAGCTAATCACGTCGGGGAAATTAAGCACAGCTTGTAAAAGATTGCTTGAATTTGCACCTAAGTTGATGTTGATTTCTTCTAATTGCTTGTAATATTTACTTAGTAAAGCGGCATTGATGGTGGCGCCTTTTAATGCTTCTTCACCACGTTCGATATTAATGGAAACACTAACTTTTCCGCGTTCTATATCTTTGCTGCAAACATTGCGCAATAGCAGTTCCTTATCAGAAAAGGCTTTAGGAAGCTTTAAATTGAGCTCCAAAAACTTACTATTTAAGGATTTTATCTCTACAACGAATTTTACATTCTGATGATCTGCAGAGGCCAGGCCGTATCCTGTCATTGATTTTATCATGTGCAAAGATATAATTTATTGGCTTTCTCTGCCCATTTAACTTTTTTTAACTAAGGGAATTACTAAACATTGGCTATTTTTACATCAATAAATAACCTATAATGAAGTTTAATTCTTTAAATATTCTATTGTTTTGGGCGTTTTTTCTGATCTCCATTCCAGCCGTTATGGCGCAAGATTTTTTGTTGGGGGGAGTTATATTTGAAAAAGGGACTTCAAATCGCATCGCGGCATCGGAGGTTATCAATAAACGAAATGGTTTTAGGGTAGTTAGTAGTGATTTGGGCTTGTTCCAGATCCGAGCTTCGGTAGGAGATACGCTTTTAGTGATCAAAAGAGATTTTTCTGACGCGGAGCTTGTTGTGGCCAGTAATAAGGATCTTGCGATTTATTTAGTGCGTGGAAAGATGCTTAAGGAAGTGAATATCAGTGGACAAACTAAAAAACAGGAGCTGCAGGATCTGAAAAGGGATTATAAAAATAAGGGCTCCTTTTATCAAGGCAAACCACCATTCTTATCTTTTTTGTTTATGCCTTTGACCGCAGTTTATGAGCTATTTGGTAGAACACCTAAGAATGCGAGACGATTTGGCCGTTATTATGAAACAGAAATGCAGCAAAGCCGCATTGATGGGTTCTTTAATGAATATTTGATACAAAGCAATACGGACCTTAAAGGGGCTGACCTGGAGAAGTTTATGCTGGATTATAGACCCGAGTACGAAAAGGCCAAAAACTGGGCAGAGTATGATGCCATTAAATACATCAGAGATTCCTACAAAAAATATACAGATACGCTGGGAAAAACTATTAAGAATTAGATAGATAGGGCTTCGCAAGTTTTTTCTGCGGCTAATTTCTCCGCATTTTTCTTGTTGTAATCCCTTCCTATACCATAACTTTCGCCTTCAATAACTGCCTGAATGCTGAATAATTTGGGACTTTCGCCTTCTTCATTCGGGATCAGATCAAAGGTAATGTCTTTTCCATGGCGCTGACACCATTCGATTAGTTTACTTTTGAAGTTAGTTTCTGTAAGCTCCAGGGTATGGATGTCAATATAAGGCTTAACAATCCTTTTAAGCAGGAAATCTTTAGTGAAATTATAGCCTTTATCTAAATAGATGGCGCCGATAAGGGCCTCAAAGGCATCGCCAAGCATAGAATGGTGCTTGGTTTGAACGTTAACCGCTTTTTGATCAAATACAATCAGCTGATCGAATCCCATTTTGCGGGCAAGTTGATTTAAATTCGCGCGGTTTACAATTTTAGAACGCATTTCGGTTAGAAATCCTTCTTCTTTGTAAGGGTAGTTTTTAAAGAGTAATTCGGCTATTACAGAGCCCAGGATGGCATCGCCTAAAAATTCAAGACGTTCGTTGCTGCTTCTGGATCCATTTTTTAGAATTTTTGCCACAGACCTGTGCCTGAATGCCATTTTATACAAAACAGCATTTCCAGGCACAAAGCCCAATATGTTTTTCAACTTTCTTATAAAGACCTTATCTGCTGAAAGATAAAGCTTATAGAGATCAAATAATGGCATTAATTACTAAAAAATTAAAGGAAGCAACTAGTCGTAGCTCCCACATAAAGCGACTTATTCTTCGTATTTTTTGAAAATCACAGACGCATTATGACCACCAAAACCAAATGTATTGCTTTGAGCAGCACGAATGGTGCGTTTTTGCGCCTTGTTAAAAGTGAAATTTAATTTTGGATCACATTCAGGATCATCATTAAAGTGGTTTATTGTTGGCGGAACAATATCGTTTTGTACTGCAAGAATTGTAGCAATAGCTTCAACTGCACCGGCAGCACCCAATAAATGTCCAGTCATCGATTTTGTTGAACTGATGTTTAATTTATAAGCATCTTCTCCAAATAAATCTACAATGGCCCTACTTTCAGAAATATCTCCCAGCGGAGTAGAAGTTCCGTGAACGTTGATGTAATCGATGTCCGCTGTCGTTAATCCGGCGTCGTTTAAGGCATTTGTCATCACCATTCTTGCACCTAATCCTTGCGGATGTGGAGCTGTAATATGGTTTGCATCTGCACTCATTCCACCACCAACTAATTCTGCATAGATCTTAGCACCGCGTTTTTTAGCATGCTCCAATTCTTCCAGAATAATTGTTCCGGCACCTTCACCTGCAACAAAGCCATCACGGTCTAAGTCAAAAGGTCTTGAAGCTGTTGCTGGATCATCATTTCTTGTCGAAAGGGCATGCATTGCATTAAATCCACCGATACCGGCTTCATTAATGATGGCTTCAGAACCACCGCTGATCACGACGTCACACATATTCAAGCGAATATAGTTGTAAGCATCAATCATAGCGTTTGTAGCTGAGGCACAAGCAGAAACGGTTGCGAAGTTTGGTCCTCTTAATCCATATTTAATAGAAATATGGCCGGGAACAATGTCGATAATGACTTTTGGAATAAAGAACGGATTTATGCGTGGCGTACCATCACCTAAAAAGAAGTTCCTCATTTCCTCTTGAAATGTTTTAAATCCGCCAATACCAGAACCCCAGATTACACCTATCCGATTGGTGTCGAGCTGTGAAAAATCGAAGTTACCATCTTTAACAGCCTCATCTGTAGAAACTATTGCGTACTGAACAAATGGATCTAATTTGCGAGCTTCCTTCCTGTCCATGAAGTCTTCAGGATTGAAGTTTTTAAGCTCGCATGCAAATTTTGTCTTGAACTTTGAAGTATCAAAACTGGTAATAGGGCCGGCACCACTCACCCCATTAAGCAAACCATCCCAGAACTCTGGAACGGTATTACCAATTGGAGTGAGCGCACCTAACCCTGTAACTACTACTCTTTTTAATTCCATTTATACGGATTATACGGAAACCGTATTTTACTTAACGTTTTTCTCTAAGTAAGCAATTGCTTGACCAACTGTACCAATAGTCTCAGCCTGATCATCAGGAATTGCTACGTTGAATTCTTTTTCAAACTCCATAATAAGTTCTACTGTATCTAGAGAATCCGCACCTAAGTCGTTAGTGAAAGAAGCTTCTGGTGTAACTTCGTTTTCATCCACACCTAATTTTTCAACGATAATAGCCTTAACTCTTGAAGCAATATCAGACATAATGTTATAATTTAATGGTTAAATAATTCAGTGCAAAGAAAAATAAATTATTACACATTTCAAATGTTTTTATTTCTCTCCCAATTTTAATGTTTTTATTTTGAACATTAACAATGTAAAATTAGTTTTATAATTTCGTATTCCCGTAAAATATTCTGTTTTGAACAAAACTTATTTAAAGCTTTCATTAGACCTCGATTTTGTTTTAATTGCTATTACCGCATCTTTAAAGGATTATGTACTTTGTCATAAAATAAATACAAGCTTAAATTTCGGGTTTGAGAAGATTGACGATCATGAAGTTTATTTTAATATTGATGAAGCACCCCTGGCTTTCTCCAAATATTATTACTTTGTGGAGCAAGGAGAGATAGAATATTACATTGTAAACAACCGAAATGGCGAAGGTTTTTTAATTCCAGAGATGAATAAAGTTGATTTTTTTATGATTATTCATCAGTATATTGACAAGGAAGATTTGAATTATATTATATCGGGCATTAATAAACTACCTGATATTCAGGTTGCTGCGCAGATTGATCCTGCCAAATTGAAGTCGAAAGAAAATTTGATAATGTAAATTTTATATTGAAGGTGTACAAAATACACTATATTTGATTTTACATAACCAAACAGATAACTTTAATAAATCAGACTGGCATCGGTTTTCTGTGTTGATAAACGCTCGTTTTGTTGGTCTGTAATAAATTTAAATAACTCAATGAAACCATTTCATTCAAGAACAAAAATCGTAGCAACATTAGGCCCAGCCTCAGCTAAACCAGAAGTTTTATATAGTATGTTTAACGCGGGACTGGATGTATGCCGCTTGAACTTTTCTCATGGTTCACAAGCAGACCACCAGGAAGTTTTGGACACCATTCGCGCACTCAATGAAAAACATAATTATAACGTAGGTATACTAGCTGATTTACAGGGTCCTAAGATTAGGATTGGTATGGTTAAGGATGGTGGTATTCAGTTGGTTAATGGTGCTACCACTACGATTACCACGAAAGAATGTATCGGTAATGAGGAGCGCATTTATATCACTTATGAAAGCTTTCCAAAGGATGTTAAAGCTGGTGAGATCATCTTATTAGATGATGGTAAATTACAGATGAGAGTTCTTGAAACTAATCTTGTTGACGAGGTTTTGTGTGAGATTGTTCACGGTGGAATCTTGACTTCAAGAAAAGGAGTGAACTTGCCAAATACTAAAGTTTCTATTCCCTCTCTTACCGCTGAAGATCGTAATAATTTAGAGTTTGTTCTCGAAAACGATGTAGAATGGATCGGTCTTTCGTTTGTGCGTAACGCTGAGGATATTATAGAATTAAAAGATATCATCAAACAAAGAGGTAAAACTGCTCGTGTAATTGCTAAGATTGAAAAACCTGAAGCTATTGCTAATATTGATGAAATTATTGCTGTTTCTGACGGTATTATGGTTGCCCGCGGTGATCTAGGTGTTGAAATGCCAATGGAAGAAGTGCCTTTGTTGCAAAAAATGATTGTGCAAAAATGTCGTGCGGCTTCTAAACCAGTAATTGTGGCTACACAAATGCTAGAGAGTATGATCACTACACCAAGGCCAACTCGTGCTGAAGTGAATGATGTGGCTAACTCTGTCTTGGATGGTGCTGATGCTGTAATGTTAAGCGGTGAGACCTCTGTAGGTGAGTTTCCATTGATCGTTATTGAAACAATGCAGAAGATCATCCAAAATATTGAACAAAATAACTATCCTTTCCACCCTGAGAAATTCTTGAAGCATAAAGCTGATAGCTTTTTAAGTGATGCGGTTTGTGATACAGCTTGTTTCTTATCTAAGCAAACAAATGCTGCTGGTATCGTTTCGATGACATTGAGCGGTTATACTGCGTTTCAAATCTCTAGCCACAGACCAAAAGCACATACCTATATCTTCACAAGTAACAGAAGCTTATTAAATAGCTTAAGTTTATTGTGGGGTGTTCAGGGCTTTTACTATGATAAATTTGAAAGTACTGATGAAACTATTCAGGATGTAAATGACTTGCTTAAAGCGAATAAGTTGATTAAAGCTGGTGATGTAATCATCAATACTGCGGCTATCCCGATGGAAGCTAAAGGCAAAACGAATATGATTAAGGTTTCTGTTATTGAGTAATATTCCTTAGCATTCAAAAATTTTTCTACTTTTGCAATCCGCAAAATGGAGAGTTGTCCGAGCGGTCGAAGGAGCACGCCTGGAAAGTGTGTATACCTCACAAGGGTATCGAGAGTTCGAATCTCTCACTCTCCGCAGAATGATTTAAAGCCCAACATTGTTGGGCTTTTGTTGTTTTAAGGCTTTTTTAGAGTTCTAAACTCGTTATGTTAAATACAAATAAATCAGCTCTTATTGTATTCATATTGTGAAGATCTTGTCTAATTTGTGGAAATACGATCAAAGGGGATTGTTATTTAAAATTGTTGTTAAATCGAAGAAGTTTATATAGGTTTACATAGTTTAATGACGATTATGTGATTTTTATCACACAATTCATACTTAACTTGTGATTATGCAAATTGAAAGAACTGTACAGAAGAAATTATCTGCCTGGAAAATAGACGCAAACCGCAAGCCTCTGGTGCTTCAAGGTGCAAGGCAGGTTGGTAAGACCTGGTTGTTGAAACATTTTGGTGCTACCGAGTTTGACAATGTTGCTTATTTCAATTTTGAGGAACAGCCGGATCTAAAGCAGTTTTTTGAAAATACTAAGGATATCCAACGCATTGTGCAGAACTTATCATTGGTGCATGGTTTGCCGATAGAACCGCAAAAAACATTAATCATATTTGATGAGATACAGGAATGTAATGAAGCTTTGAATACGCTAAAGTATTTTTATGAAAATGCGCCCGAATATGCAGTGACCAGTGCAGGATCATTATTGGGTGTGGCCATGTCAAAAGGAAATTCATTTCCAGTGGGAAAAGTTGATTTTTTGCAGGTGAACCCCATCAGTTTTTCTGAATTCTTATCTGCTGATGATCCAAAGCTATTTGCATACATTGAAAGTATAGATAAACTTGAACCCATACCTGATATCTTTTTTAATCCATTGGTAGATAAGTTGAAGAAATTTTTTATTTGTGGAGGAATGCCTGAAGCAGTTGTCACTTTACTGGAGCAGGAGGACATAGGAAAAACACAGCAGGTGTTGCAAAATATAATAAATGCGTATGCTCTTGACTTTTCTAAATACGCAGAAAGTAAGGACGTGCCTAAAATTAATCACTTATGGTCGTCTATCCCTTCGCAACTCGCCCGGGATAATAAAAAGTTTTTGTATCAAAGTGTAAGAACGGGTGCCCGGTCAAGAGAATACGAAGATGCTTTGCTTTGGCTTTCGCATGCCGGTTTGGTACATAGGGTCTTTAAAATTACCAAACCTGGTTTGCCTGTTTCTGCTTATGATGACCTTTCGGCATTTAAGCTTTATTTGATTGATGTCGGTTTGCTACGCCGGCTTTCATTGCTTGATCCGATAGCTGTTAGGGAAGGTAATCGGTTATTTACAGAATTTAAGGGTGCATTAACCGAAAATTATGTGTTGCAGCACCTGGTCAAAAATTTTGAGGTGCAACCGCGTTACTGGACTTCGGGTAACCAAGCAGAGGTTGACTTTATTATTCAGGTGAAAAATGAAATTATCCCTATTGAGGTGAAATCGGATGAGAATGTACGTAGTAAAAGTCTTTCTATTTATAATGGGCTTTACGAGCCATCCATACGGGTAAGGTATTCCCTAAGGAACCTGAAGAAAGATGACGGCTTGATTAATATCCCCTTGTTTTTGGTTGATTATACAGAGAAATTGCTCACGCTAATTAGCTGATCACTAGAGGTGATGGACTGAAGTTTTAGGACATACAAAATTCTCTACCAGAGATAAAATATGTGGTAAATCTCTACAGTAGGTTTTTAGCCCTCTATTATGTTAAAACATCATGTTTTTCCGGTCTTTATTCTTATAGATCTCTCTTATTATTCTTAAAAGTTCTTTCAAGTGTTCCAATGGATTGACCCATTCCCCGCTGAATGATTTAAAGCCCAACATTGTTGGGCTTTTGTTGTTTTAAGCATTTCTATTGATGTTTAATTGCAAATCATGCCATTAAACGAGCAGACATTTATTAAAGACTCTTTGTGTAAAATCTTTAGTATGCAGAAAGTCTTTACTTTGATTTTGTTAAATTTAAAAAACTAACAAATCAAAAAAATATGAAAAAACTAATTTTAATACTCTTGTTTATTCCCTTTCTGGGCTCAGCGCAGGACAAAGGGACCCATTTTGAACATGGGCTTTCCTGGCAGCAAGTAAAAGAAAAGGCAAAAAAAGAGAATAAATACCTTTTGGTAGACTGTTTCACAACATGGTGTGGCCCATGTAAGTACATGAGCAGCAATATTTTTCCTCAGGAAAAAGTCGGCGATTTCTTCAATAAGAACTTTGTGAACGTAAAGGTGCAGTTCGACAAAACTAAAGATGACAACGAAGAAGTGAAAAGCTGGTATGCAGATGCGGATTTGATTAACAAGGAATTTAAAATTAGAGCTTATCCTACATTTCTGATTTTTTCACCACAAGGTGAGCTGGTACACAGAATTGTTGGCGGTGGAGAGGCCGATGCTTTTATCGCTAAAGCGAAAAAGGCATTGAATCCTGAAACACAGTATTACACCATGTTAAAGAAGTATGACACGGCTAACCCATCTCCTGAAGCATTAAAAGAGCTGGTTGCTATTGCCGAATCTGCCTATGATGATGAAAATGCTGCAAAATATGCCACGCTTTACCTGGCAACGCAGAAAGACCTGTATACAAAAGCAAATTTGGAGTTCTTAAGCAAATACACAAAGAACAGTAAAAGCAAAGGTTTTGACGTGATCCTAAAAGATCCTAAAAAAGTGGATGTTGTACTTGGAAAAGGAAAAGCAAATGAAGTTCTGAGTAAAGTTATTCTTAATGAAAACGTTTATCCGGGATTAAGAAAGCCAACTGCAAATATAGATTCGCTGATTGCGGTAGCGAGTGCTAAATATCCTACGGTTGACATGAAAAAGTCTACGGATTTGCTGAGAGTTCAGTTTTACCAGGGTACAAAAAAGTGGGACAAGTTTCAACCAGCAGTATTAGATTACATGAAAAAATATGGTTCAGAGGTAACTGCAGAAATGTTAAACAGTTTTGCATGGGCAGTTTTTGAAAACTGTAAAGATCCTGATTGTGTTGCATCTGCATTGGCATGGAGCAAACGCAGTGTTGAAGAGACTCAGGAAAAAGACCCTGCGATTTTAGATACTTATGCTAACCTTCTTTATAAACTGGGTAAAAAAAGCGAAGCAATTGCCATGCAACAAAAGGCTGTGAATCTAGTTCCAACTGATAAAAAGGGCGACTATCAAGCAACGCTTGACAAAATGAAAAAAGGAGAGTAAACTCATTTAATAAACGATGTAAATAGAGAGCGTCTGTGTTGTGAACTTCATGATACAAACGCTCTTTGTTGTTGTAAGCCTTTTTGGGGCGTTCCGGGGCAGGTTGCAGGCCTGCCTGTCAGCTTCCTGCAATTAGGATTATAAAAGGGAGGCAAGCATTGCGGCATTACCCCCCCCTGATAAGTTTATTGCCACTTGTCGAATTCCTTTTTAGCCAGGACTTTCGCGGTAGAAGGATCAATGTTACCGGCAATGGTAAGGTAAGCTTTTGATGGAGTAATGGTTCCCTTGTAAAGGGATTGCACGTCGTTCAGCGTTAATTGCTGCAAGGCTGTTTCATTAACTGCTTCCGGATAGTAACGATCTTGAGCTTTCAAATGTTCAACTATATTTTGCTTTGCCTTATCAAAAGAAGATTGATTTAAAGCGGGTGTTTTTATAGTACCTGACATTACTGAAAGTGCCTTGTCAAAATCTGTAGCTAATGAAGCCAGATTGCCGCCTTTGTCATCGAAACTTACACCTGCTTCAACTTCGCTTGCTGTTTCATTTAACATCACATTTAATACATCTTGCGCCCCGGCTTTGCCACTTTGATTCGCTGCGTCGCTGTCAACAGTAAAGCTCGAGTAAACTTTATTCGTTCCCGTGTTCTCAGCAACAATTACGGTCAGGCCGTTGCTAAGTTTAAAGCTTACTGGATTTTTCATTGTGGAAGATTGTGCTTGAGCGAATTGAGTAGAAAATAATGCAATAGTTGCAATAAATAATTTTTTAGTAGTCTGCATAGGTAGAGTCTTTTTTTTAATTTATAAAGCAAATTTACGGTAGGTATTTGGCCTCTGGAATAAAGAATAGGCAGAAAGGCAGATACGCCCGATGAAATGCATTTTTCTTGTGTTCAGTTTGTTCAGTCCTATGGTGTTCTGTGTTTTATGCTTATTTTTATCATAATCATTCCCGATTCTAAATGAACTGCTTAATTGTTGATGACAATCTTATCGCGTTAACTATTATTAAAAAAATGATAAGTCTGGAGCCTGCTCTTACTGTGGTAGGGGAGTGCTTTAGTGCAGTTGAAGCTTATATGCAACTCCAACAAAAAGAGATTGATATTTTGTTTCTGGATATAGAAATGCCAGATATGAATGGCTTGGAGTTGGTGAAGAGTTTGGGAGATAAGCGGCCTATGGTTATCATTACTACATCTACTGCGGATTATGCGGCGGAAGCCTTTGATCTTAATGTGGTAGATTTTTTGATAAAACCCGTTAGGCCTGCTCGTTTTTTGATGGGCGTAGAAAAAGCCAGAAAGATGATGATGGTAAAAAGCCTGGCTATGCCCGATAATGCAGATGAATTTGTCTTTATAAGGGCGTCTAATGTAGTTCGGCGATTAAAAATAAACGATATTCTATATATGGAGGCCAGGGGAGATTATGTTAAAATCAACATCCCTGGCCATACTTACGCTATCCACTCTTCATTAAAGTCGGTAGCAGAAAAGCTATCTAAAAGTACTTTTTTTAAGGTGCACCGCTCGTTTATCGTCAATGTAAGTAAGATTGATACAATAGACGGTGGAATGCTTGTCATTAACCAAAATATTGTACCTGTGTCTGATGCCTACAGGGCAGGGTTATATGATCGGATGCAGTTTCTTTAAGTACGCGCTATATTTTGATCCATAAATAAAGTACAGCAGCCAGTGCCGCGCCTATTATAGGTCCAACAACCGGGATCCATGAGTATCCCCAATTGTTACCTCCTTTTCCGGCAACTGGTAATATTGCATGCATTATCCTTGGTCCAAGATCTCTTGCCGGATTAATGGCATATCCAGTAGTCCCACCGAGTGATAAGCCGATTACCCAAACAAGAAAAGTTACAGGTAGGGCACCAATGGATCCTAGTCCAATAGGATTTTTATCTACACCCATTTCTGCGCCTGTAAAATGGAAGATGACAAAGATCAGTACGAAAGTGCCGATGATTTCACTGATTAGGTTGGAAACCGTATTTGGGATAGCTGGGCCAGTACAGAATGTGGCATGTTTGGCGCCTTTGTCTTCTGTACCTGCGTAAAAGTCTTTAAACAAGAGCCAAACCAGGAACGCACCCAGCATCGCACCGATAAACTGTGCTGCAATATAGGTAGGAGCGTCAGCCCAACTGAATTTTCCGGCAATAGCTAAGCCGATGGTAACGGCTGGGTTTAGGTGGGCACCGCTGTATGGGGCAGCTATAACAACGCCTACAAATACGGCAAGGGCCCAGGCGGTGGTGATGACAATCCAGCCCCCGTTATTCCCTTTGGTTCCTTTCAAAACCACGTTGGCAACGACTCCGTTGCCCAATAAAATAAGAAACATAGTGCCAATAACTTCGGCTGTAAATGGAGACATGTTAGTTAGGTTTAAGTGTGTTTAGTGATATATTAGTTTTCGGCGGCAGCTTTTGCAGCCTTCACCGCCTTATTCCAACCCTTAATTCTTTCAGGAATATGATCCGTTTTTCCAGCATTGAAATTTTTATCAATTTTCCATTGTCCACTAATGTCGTCCATACTGTTCCAATATCCAACCGCCAGACCAGCTAGATAAGCGGCACCCAATGCCGTTACTTCCGTTACTTTTGGTCTGATGACTGTAGTGTCGAGTAAGTCGGCCTGAAACTGCATCAACATATCATTGGCTGTGGCGCCGCCGTCTACTCTTAATTCTTTAATGCTATGGCCGGAGTCGGCTTCCATGGCTTTGAGCACTTCCATTGTTTGAAAAGCGATACTCTCTACCGCTGCTCTTGCAAGGTGTGAAGCTGTTGTACCGCGGGTAATGCCTGTTATGGTACCACGAGCATCCTGATTCCAGTGTGGGGCGCCAAGTCCGGCGAATGCAGGGACCAGGTATACTCCTCCAGTGTCCTCAACCTTAAGTGCCAGCTCTTCCACCTCAGCTGAGGTCTTGATGATGCCCAGACCATCTCTTAGCCATTGCACGACAGCACCACCAATAAAAATACTGCCTTCTAAGGCGTACTGTACTTTGCCGTTTATTTTCCATGCGATGGTAGTCACCAGATTGTTTTGCGAAACAATAGGTTTATCACCGATATTCATCAGCATAAAGCAACCTGTTCCGTAGGTGTTTTTTACCATTCCTACTTGTGTGCACATTTGTCCGAATAAGGCAGCTTGCTGATCGCCTGCAATCCCGGCAATAGGGATTTTTGCAGCAAGTACATTGCCCGTGGTTTCACCGTAAACTTCACTGGAGGATTTCACTTCAGGAAGGATGCTTCTTGGAATATCGAAAAGATCCAATAGTTCCTGATCCCAATCCAGGGTATGAATGTTATATATCATTGTTCTTGATGCATTACTTACATCAGTAACGTGGACTCTACCATCGGTTAAATTCCATATCAACCAGGAATCGATAGTTCCAAAAGCGATGTCACCAGCAGCAGCTCTTTCTCTGGCACCCGGTACATTGTCAAGAATCCATTTGATTTTGGTAGCGGAAAAGTAGGCGTCTAAAATAAGCCCAGTTTTCTCCTGTATGTCTTTAGCCATGCCTTTGGCTCTGAGTTCATCGCAATAGCCAGATGTACGTCTGTCTTGCCATACAATAGCGTTGTACAAAGGTTCTCCGGTTTTTCTATCCCACAATACAGTGGTTTCGCGCTGATTGGTAATGCCTATTGCAGCAATATTGGTAGGTGTAATGCCAGCTTTTACTATAGCCTCTGTAGCTACAGAAATTTGCGTAGTCCAGATCTCACTAGCGTTATGCTCTACCCATCCTGGTTGAGGATAGATTTGTTCAAACTCCTTTTGTGCGATGGAAATGATGCTTCCTTCCTGGTTAAATACAATCGCCCTTGAACTTGTGGTTCCCTGATCAAAGGATAAAATAAATTTGCTCATAATTTACAATTGCAATGATGTGTAATAAAACGTAAGTATAAACAATCATTATCGAAAGTAAAAGACGCAATGTGAAATTATAAAAAAAAAGCATCCCACACGGAATGCTTTTTTGGATTAACAGGGAATTTTATCCTCACCTAAATAAATTCTTAATGACCTTCGCGTTTGCGTTGGTTATCTCTGTTAGAGGTTTGGTCGGAACGCTGACCACCCCCATTTGAAATGCCTTGCTGTTTCTTGTCCTGTTTTGTACTGTGAAACATTCGATCCGAGGTTGTTCTGCCCTGGTCACTTCCGCTGTGTTTTTGTGTGGGTTGATTTTTCATCAGAATATAATTTGATTTTTAGTTGTGATGAAGCTATCATGTGCTATCAAAAATTATTCATTTGGGGTCTGATACACATGGTGGTTTCATAATAATGAATGGTAATATGAATACTATCTTTTACAACAGCACAGGAAAAGATATGTTTTATAAAAGTATCATATAGACGATTTATACATAAAAAGCCTGCTCACGTTTTTGTGAACAGGCTTTTTCTATTGGGGGGTATGTTTTGTGTTAGAATTTAACTCCAAATCCTAATGAGAAGACTTGATTTTTAAATTCAGGGGTTTCATTTGAACCATCCTCATTGTTTTTCTGGAAATCTAAGGCATAACGACCGTGGATATCGACCTTATTGTTGATGTCATATCTAAAACCAATAAGTCCGCCGACAAGACTCTTTTTAAATCGATCAGATTTATCTTCAATGATCTCCTGCTCTGCAGTTCCTAGGCCACTCTCAAATTTATTCTTTGTAGAAAGTAAGAAGGACACTTGTGGACCTACTACAAGGTTTAAGCCGCTTCCACCAACATTAATGCTGGCCAGAATTGGAAGATCAATAAAACTGGTTGTTTGTGTAAAGTCCCCAAATGGAGTTTCAGCTTTGTATCCTTTAGTCGAATAAAGTAATTCTGGCGTAAATGCTAGACCTTTGATTAGGTTGATATCTAAAGTTACGCCGGCATTGAAACCAGGGTTTATCTTTGTTTTAAAATCGTTGTTACCATTATCCTTGATAATGTTTGGAAGGTTCAAACCTGCTTTAACCCCCAATCTGATTGGGGCTTGTGCGTTGGCAGCACCTGCTGCAAATAGGCCTAAGGCCAAAATAATTAACTTTTTCATATTTATGTGTTTTAATATATTGGCAGTTGAAAGAAATGTGCCAATTTTGAATAGGTAGGATCTTTTTTCTCATAAATAGCTGTAATAGGCATGTCTAGCTGTTGATTAGCCCGATTAATTCCACTCGATTATTGACGGCGATGATAGAATTCTTGAGTGTCGAATTGTATTAAATTTGATACAATTCAGGCTGAACTTCAGAATTACCCTCATATACTCCTTGTTCAAAATTGCTCAAATCCATTAAAATGGAACTTTTGCTTAACTTTGAGGTTTAACCAATTGTTATACAAATGAATGTCAAGCATTTTTTTATAGTTAGTTTACTCTTATTAGCAACCTTCTTTAGTACACAAGCACAAAAGAAAACCTACTTACAAACACTGGCTGAACCTAATGAATGGGTCGACTCTGTATTTAAACGGTTAAGTAAACGTCAAAAAATTGCGCAAATGTTCTTTGTAAGGGCACATACCAATTTTGGTAAAGCTTATGAGGATTCAATAGGCAAGGTGATTAAGAAGGAGCGTATTGGTGGTTTGGTATTCTTTCAGGGAGGTCCAGGTAGACAAGCCATTTTAACCAACCAATACCAATCCCTGGCCAGAGTGCCTCTATTAATAACATCTGATGGTGAATGGGGATTAGGAATGCGTTTGGATAGTACCATTTCTTATCCATACCAAATGGCATTGGGTGCAGTTCAAAATAAGGATCTGCTATATAAAATGGGGATTGAAGTTGCTAAGGACTATGAACGAATTGGAATGCACATGAATCTGGCCCCTGATGTGGATGTAAATAACAATCCTAAAAATCCTGTGATCAACTTCCGCTCTTTTGGCGAGAACAAATATAATGTGGCGACTAAGGCTGCTGCTTATATGAAAGGTATGCAAGATGGAGGATTGCTGGTTAGCATCAAACATTTCCCTGGTCATGGAGATACAGATGTGGATTCGCATTACGATTTACCACAGTTAAAATTTACAAAAGCGCGTTTAGATAGTTTGGAGCTTTATCCTTTCAAAGAATTAATTAAGGATGGTGCTGCTGGTGTTATGATCGCACACATGAACATTCCAGCATTAGATAGTGCACCAAATATGCCATCTACGCTGTCTAAGCCGATAGTAACTGGTCTTTTAAAAGACGAGCTTGGCTTTAAAGGGATTGTCATCTCTGATGCAATGGGTATGAATGGTGTGGTAAAGAATTTCAAAAATGGTGAAGCTGATGTGATGGGTATTATTGCTGGTAACGACATTCTAGAATTATCGGAAAACAGTGCTAGAGCGATAAAACTGGTGCGTAAGGCGGTTAGGGCAGACAGGATTAGCATGGCGCAGATTGATGAAAGTGTTAAGAAGATTCTTACCGCTAAATATTGGGCAGGCTTAAATGTTAAAAAGACAATTGATGAGCATAACGTGGTGGCAGAAGTAAACCGTCCGGAAAGTTTGGCGTTATTACAGCAATTAGCAGAGGCGTCTATGACTATGCTAAGGGGAAAAGAAAATATTCAGCAATTGAATGCGGAGATGCGTACGGTAATTATCAGCATCGGTACACCTGAGGTTACAACCTTTCAGCGCGAACTAGGTGCTCACTATAAAAACGCTATTTTCTATACTTTGGATAAAAATGCTAACGCTAATGCAATTGCAAAGGTGTTGAGAGACCTCAAAGCATTTGATCAAATCATTATTGGCATTCATGATACGCGTACGCGCCCAGGCAACGGAATGGTATTGAGTGCTGATCTAAAGATGTTTATTAAAGATATGGCGTTAAGTAATGCCGTATTTGCTTTGTTTGCCAACCCTTATAATCTGGCAGCATTACCGGGATTGGAGCAAAGTAAAGGTTTGATTATAGCTTATCAAAAGGAAGATTTTATGCAAAAGGCAGCTGCTGCGGTGATTAAAAATCAAGTCATTGCCACAGGAAAACTTCCGGTTACTGTAAATAGCTTCTTTAAATATGGCGAGGGACTTTAATATATTATTGTGCAATTTTTAGACCTCCATACACACCAGGAAGGAAAGGAAGATGGGGTTAGACGTATACTTAGTCTTTCCTTAACCAGAGGTATGCAGTTTGCATTACCAGAAGATCAAGAGCTTTCACTAGGATTGCATCCTTGGTTTGCAACAATAGAACATCTGGAGGAGGATTATTCAAGGCTTGCTGAGGCTGTAAAGGAGACTCGGGTTAAACTGATCGGTGAGTGTGGTTTGGACAGATTGAAGGGGGAAAGCCTGGAAAATCAGTTGATTATTTTGAGGAAACAGCTCAAGTTAGCCAATGAACTCCATAAGCCAGTAATTCTTCATTGTGTAAGGTGTTTTGACGAATTGATGGCCCTGCAAAAGGAAATGAAAGTCAGCGTGCCTCTTATTATCCATGGGTTTAACAAAGATGAAGAATTGGGACGGAGGTTGTTAGAAAAAGGGTTTTACCTTTCATTTGGTAAGGCGATATTGCACACCAATTCAGGACCAGCTGACTTGCTTAAACATATAGATATGTTCTTTCTGGAAACCGATGCTGCGGACTGCAGCATACAGGAAATTTATCAAGCTGCAGCAAATTTAAAAAATACTACTGTAGAGGAGATGAAAGCACTTATTTTTGCCAACTGGAAAAAAATAATGCTTATTTAATATGTCTGATTTAAATTGGTTGTCGCGCTCAGCTTTACTGATTGGGAATGAAGGAATAGATCTTCTGCAACAAAAACATGTACTGGTTGTAGGATTAGGAGGTGTGGGTTCTTTTGCTGCGGAGTTTATATGTCGTTCGGGTGTAGGCGAAATGACAATTGTAGATGGAGATGTTGTTGATCCTAGCAATAGGAACCGTCAATTGCCAGCTTTATCTACCAATCATGGTCAGAGCAAAGCTGAGATCATGAAAGAACGCTTATTGGCCATCAATCCGGATCTTAAATTACAGGTTATACAAGATTTTTTAACTCCTCAAAAATGCAGGGAGCTAATGGAGCATCATTTTGATTATGTGATGGATTGTATTGACAGTCTTACCCCTAAGGTTATCTTATTGTCTAAAGCTTTGGAAAAGAATGTTCCCATCGTGAGTTCAATGGGTGCTGGCGGTAGAATGGATCCTACTCAGGTAAGGGTAACCTGGCTTCCGGAAACTTACCAATGTGTTTTTGCCCAGTACGTAAGAAAACGTTTAAAGAGGCATGAAAATTATAATCAGATCAAAGCTGTTTTTTCTACTGAAGAGACTTCGAAGGATGCGCTGCTTATGACGGATGGCAGTAATTTCAAACGTTCTGCCTATGGTACCATGTCTTATTTGCCTGCTGCCTTTGGCGGAGTTTGCGCTTCAGTGGCGATCAGGGATATGTTAGGTCAACCAATCTCCATGGCTGAAAGACCCCCAAGGATCGCCGCAAAAAAGAAAAAGAAACCCTGATTTACAGGGTTCTATTTGTTGTTTTCAGGTTTAACGGCTGCAAAGGTCCATCCTTTTAAAAACTCCATTACTTTTTTAACACTGTGACCTTTTCCTTCTTCCAGGTAGGCAGAGTTTTGGATGTGGATTACCTTACCATTTCCGTCAAGAATTACAAATACAGGGAAACCAAAGCGACCTGGATAACCTAAACTTGCCATTACTGCAGGGTTTTTGTTGTCCTGGCTATAGTTAACCAATACGGTTTCGTAGTTGCTGTTTAAATAATCCTTCAATTCTGGGGTAGCATCAACCAATTTGTGAAAAGCAATACACCAGCTGCACCAATTACCGCCAACCTGGATAAACACATGTTTACCTTCTTTTTTTGCTTTTGCAACAGCGGCATCAATGTCGGCCTTTGCATTGGCTTTAGGGTTGTAAATCGTTACAGGTTCCTTTTTAACCGGTTCTTTGTCCTGAGCGAACGCTGCGCCAGATATGGCTATGAAAGCGAGGATTACTAAGGCTAGTTTTTTCATCTTTTTAAATTTATATACAATTTTAAGTATTAATCTTTCAACTATGGTAATGTAATTATCATGATGAGTCTGTAGTCAAACTATTATTTTGTCTGCCGATGTTATAAAATATTAATAGCTTTACCTAATGCCTCAACAGCCTCTAAAAATATTACAAGCATCTGCCGGATCCGGTAAAACCTTCAGTTTAACAGCGCATTATTTAACCCTGTTGTTATCGGGGGAAACGAAGTATCGCGAAATTCTAGCTGTAACTTTTACAAATAAAGCTACAGAAGAGATGAAAAGCCGGATTATGGAGGTGTTGAAAGGCTTTGCTGAGGGAGATCCTTCAAAAAAGATCAACGACTATAGGGAGATCGTTTTAAAAGCACATTCCGATCTGGATGGGGCTAGCTTAAAGCAGAAATCAGATAAGATATACCGCAAGATTTTGCATGATTACGGCCGGTTCTCGGTGAGTACGATAGATGGTTTTGTGCAGAAAGTAATCCGGGGTTTTGCCTTTGAGTTAGGTTTGGATGCGGGTTATGGCCTGGAGATGAATTACGATAAGGTAAAGAACGAACTGGCAGAGCGATTGGATAAGGCTTTGGATAAAAACCCTGTTTTATTACAGTGGATCATTGACCTTGCTTTAGATCGGATCAATAACAATCTGAGTTGGAATTACCGAAGAGAGCTAATTGATCTGGCGAATGAAATTTTTAAAGAGCGTTATCAGCCGTTCGAAAATGCGATTAAGGAGCTGGGAGAGTCGGCCGATTTAGACGCACTTTTTAAGGACTACAACAAAGTTACCCGTCTTGGAATGGAGACCTTTGAAAGTACCATTAAGGAATTAGCCGAGCAAGCCCAACAGATTTTTGAGGTGGAAGGGATAGAAGTTTCGAGTTTAAAAGGCAAGTCACGGTCACCATTAAATAACCTATCGAAAATCGCCGCGGGAGATTTAAGTAAAATAAGTAGCCTGACGAAGTTAGTAGATCAGCCTGAGGAATGGTTTCAAAAAGGAGAGGAAAGTGCTGCTTACTCAGAGTTAAATCCTGTTTTATCAAAACTGATAAATGTTTATCAGGATGGACTGGCGGGTTATTTACTGGCCCAGGCATTTAATAAGAATTTATATTATCTGCGTTTGATGCAGGAAATGGCTGTTTTATTGAAGGACTATAGGGATGAAAGTCCCAATTTATTAATCAGTGATGCCCAAACCTTATTAAAGGGAATAACCGATGATGCTGATGATAATCCATCTTTCATTTGGGAAAAGATGGGCAATAGATACCGTAATTTTCTGTTTGATGAATTTCAGGATACTTCGGCTAATCAATGGGGCAGTTTTAAATCGTTATTGACCAACTCTATTGCGTCGCCTAGCGGCAAACTGATAGATCACCTGATTGTAGGCGATACCAAACAGTCAATTTACCGTTGGCGTAATGGTGATTGGAATATTCTTCACCAGCAAGCGAAGTTGGATGTTAAAGCAGAAAATGTACTGGAAGACAGTTTGGAAGAGAACTATCGGAGTACATTAAACATCATTGAGTTCAATAACTATTTATTTAAGCAGCTGCCGCAATTGATGCAGGCAAATTTAAATGGGACTATTGCCGAACAGGATGTGACAGAGGTTTTAAATTGGTGGCAGGGACAGGGTTTTGATCATATTGTGACTGATGTTTATGCCGAAGCAGGTCAGAAAACTACCCCGTTTACACTGAATGGTGGAACCATTAACTTTAATGTGCTAAAGGAAGACCCTGAAGGCAATACATTAACTAAAACTACTTTTAGGGATTTGGCGCTGTCTAAAATGATGGAAGAGCTGAAAATCCTCATTAAGGATAAAAATTATAAACCGAAGGATATTTGCGTGTTGGTACGCTCTAATTCGGAAGCTGTAGCTGCGGTAGAGGCACTGATGGATGAAGGCATTGATGTGATATCTGGAGAAGCCTTGTTGTTGAACAATAACAGCGCAGTCAAACTAATTATGAATACTTTGCAGGTAATGGGCGGATTGCCAGAAAATACAGCCCTATACAAAGCAAACTGTATTAAATTGTACGCCAACCTACAGGATAGGCAAGTTGAACCGCATCATTATTTCTCGTTAAAGTTTAAAAAACTGACGGAACTTGCTGATCTATTGCCAGCCGATCTGTGTACACATTGGCAAACCTGGATGCAGCAACCATTGCCTGCTTTATTAGAAAAAATTATAGCCGCTTATGGTTTGAATGAGCGTAAGCATGTTGCCAATTTACCTTATCTGTTTGCCTTACGCGATTTAATGGGCAGTTTTGCCTTGCACGGTGAGCGTGGCATTGCCGCATTTTTGGCTTTTTGGGATGAAGAGGGGGCAAGGAAGACTTTGCCTTCGCCAGATAATGCGGATGCTGTACAGGTGATCACTATTCATAAATCTAAAGGCTTGGCCTTTAGGGCTGTAATGTTACCGTTTTGCAATTGGGATATTAATGGTAAACCTAATGGCATCTTCTGGGTTCCTGCATCGGACACTCCTTATCATCATTTGCACAGCATCCCTTTAAAATACAATAAGGAGCTTGGTCGTTCGAGTGTAGCGAAACCTTATTTTGAGGAATTGCTTTACAATAATATGGATGCCCTGAATATGCTTTATGTAGCGACAACCCGCTCAAAAGAATATTTGTACATCAGTACCATGGGTAAAAAGACTGACACAATTACCAATATCGGTGATTTGCTCAGTAAGGTCTTTGCTGATCAACTGTCTGAAGAAGGTAATTACCTGATAGATGGGGTCGTGCCTGATCAACCTGAAAAAAACAGTCCTATTCAGCAAATTGAAATGGAGAATTACCCAGTTTCTGATCGATTGAGTCAGGTATTTGATGCCAATTTAAAGCGAAGAGAAATAGACTTGTTAACTGGGGAGAGTGCTGGTAGAACAGGAACTATTCTACATGAGGTCTTAGCTGAAGCTGGCGATGTAGCAGCCGTAGATTCTGTTTTGCAAACCTTATTGCTAGAAGGTATTTTTAAGGAAGAAGAGTTGCCGTTCTTAAAAGCGCAGGCTATTGCCGTTCTACAGCACGAAGGCTTACAAGAAATATTGGGCAAAAGTGAGCAGAGCTTAAATGAACGCAGTATTATAGATACCAAAGGCAAAAGTTATCGGCCTGATAAGGTTTTGGTAAATGGCAATGAGGTAACGATTGTTGATTATAAATTTACACAGCAAGAAAGCGATAAGCATATTGAGCAGGTTAGTCATTATAAAGATTTGTTGATGGCTATGGGCTATACGAACGTGAAAACCTATTTGTTTTATGCGCTAAGTGGACAATTAAAACTGGTTTAAGATGAATAAGGATTTAAATATGAAACCATTTTTAAGAGAGGTAGCCGAGGATTTGGTAACGCAGCTTGGCGACAACTTGCAGCACGCTGCCATCATTTTTAACAATAAGCGCCCGGTGGCCTACTTACAGGACCATCTGGCAAAAATCATCAATAAGCCCTTCTGGAGCCCTTCTTTCTTTACGATTCAGGAGTTTTTTGCCCTTTCTTCTGAACTGAAGGTAGCCGATTCTTTTACGCAGTTTTTTACTTTATATCAGAAATACAATGAGCTGGTATTGCAAAATGGCGAAACGAAGATAGAGCCGGCTAAGTTTTATCCCATCGCCAGGATTATTTTGAGTGATTTTGCTCAGATAGATAATGATTTGGTGAATGCCGGAAAGCTATTTGAACAGCTGGAGGATTTTGCAGAGATAGATGCTCAGTTTGATTATTTAAGTGAAGAGCAACAGGAATTTTTAAAGGGTTTCTGGAGTTCTTATTCTGAAGGGAAACATAAAAAACAGCAGGAGCAGTTTATCAAAATGTGGGGACGAATGCCGGATTTGTATCATCGCTATCATGAAGCGTTGAAAGAGAAAGGACTAACCACGATGGGGCATATCTACCGACAGTTAGCTGAAGGGAAAGCAGGATTGCCCAAATTTACAGATCCTTATCCTAAATTGGTGTTTGTGGGCTTTAATGCCTTAAGTAGGGCCGAGGCTGTGGTATTTAAGCGTTGGCAGGATCAGGCAAAAACCCTATTCTACTTTGATACGGATACCTATTATATGAAGGATACTTTGCAGGAGGCAGGGCTGTTTTTAAGAAAGAACTTTGAGGTGAATGGCCTACTGAATGCTTTGGGCGCTAGTAAAAGTCTAATTAAAGCGAATCCTAAAACTGTAAATGTTTATAAGACCCAAGGGCAGGTTGCACAGGCAAAAATATTGAGTACTGCACTTCAGGCCGATTATCCGCTGTTAAAAGCTGAAAATAATGCCGGTAAGATTGCGCTTATCCTTGCGGATGAAAGTTTGCTTTTACCCATATTGCAAACCATTCCTACGCATTATCATGATGGCGCAGAAAAGCATCCTATAAATATAAATGTTACAATGGGTTACCCATTGGTCGCTTCTTCTATTTTTGGCCTGGCCGATTTGTGGTTAAGTGTACAAGCCCAATTGATCCAGGGAGAAAAAGATACGGTTTATCATAGGGAGGTCGAGGCCTTTTTGTCCCACCCACTTACGGGAATTAGTGAGCTGACGCGGAGTAAAATTCAGCAAAAGCTGTTGGCGGAGCAATTGGCAGAAGTGCCTTTGTCGAGGTTGCAATCCCAGAAGGGCTTGTTGGCGATGTTTTTTACCAAAGTTGAAAATAGTGCTGAAGCGACAAATACCTTGCAAGCCATTTTTAAGCATATTCTTGAGCAGCAGTTGGCCAATAAAACATTGCGCCAAACAGAGGCCGATTTGTTTGTGGCGACCATTAAAGAGCTTAATCGACTATACGACGCCTTAAATACCTATTTGCCAGGTTTAAACAGTTCGAAGGAATTGTCGTTTATTTTATCGCTTATTCAAAAGGCGGTGCAGGGGATCGCGGTGCCTTTATCAGGAGAGCCACTTCAAGGTATTCAGGTGATGGGATTGCTGGAAAGTAGGAGCCTGGATTTTGATCAGGTATATATTTTAGGGGTCAATGAAGGATTGTTGCCTCAAACGAGTGTTTCTCCGAGCTTTATTCCAGATAGCATCCGTAGGGCTTATGGTCTACCTGTTCTTGAAAATCAGGATGCCATTTCAGCCTATATGTTTTACCGTTTGCTACAGCGCTCTAGTAAAGTGAGTTTGGTTTATAATGCGCAGGCAGATGATACCAATACGGGGGAGCCAACTCGATTTTTGAGACAATTGGAGTACGAGAGTGGTTATACTTTTAATTATCTGGAGCATAAGCAAAGTATCTCTACAGAGCAGAGAAAGCCGGTTATCATCCATAAAGATGAAAAGGTGATGGCAGTGTTGAATAAGTACCTTACAGGTGAAGCTCAATTATCTGCATCTGCTTTAACGTCCTATGTGAATTGTCCTTTACAGTTCTTTTATAAATACGTGGCCAGGATAGAGGAGCCAAAAGAGATTTCGGAGAACCTGGAAGCCAATTATATTGGTTCTATGTTGCACTATGTGTTGGAGACTTTTTACGGAGATTTGATGGCTGAGGACAAATTAATCACCAAAGAGCGAATCACTGAATACCGTAAGAAGGTGCCTCATCTGGCTATAAAAGCTTTTGCGCAGGTGATGTTTGAAAATGAAAATCATCAGGTAAGTCATAACGGAATGCAGAAGGTTGTGTTGGCTATTGTTGAGGAATATGCCAATCTGATTTTAGATTATGATGAGAATGAAGCTCCTTTTGAGGTTTTAGCCTTAGAGAAAAAGGATAAAGTTGATTTTAAATTTAAAGTTAACGGTGTAGAGCAAACCATCATTTTGCATGGAATTATTGATCGTATAGATCGTAAAAATGGGATTACGCGGATCGTAGACTATAAAACGGGTAGCGATATTTTGCGGTACAGCAATTTGGCAGATGTTTTTGATACCAACAGCAACAAGCAAAATAAGGCGCTAATCCAGACGCTATTTTATACTTACGTTTTTGAACGGGCAAATGCGCTTGAACAGGTTGAGCCTAACTTGTACAGTATCCGCAACATGCGTAAGGAAGGTACGTTTTTTATAGAAGGCAAGGAGAAGCTAAAGTTAAACGGAGCAAAGTTGGAAAGCATAAAAGAGGAGTTTATAGGTTTCTTAGAAGGTAAACTTGCCGAGCTGTTTGATGAAAGTCGGCCCTTTGTACCAACAGAGAATGAAGCTGGTTTTGCATTTTCTCCATATTTAACTCTGTGTGGAATGTAAAATGCCAAATTATTTTAGCCGATTTGAGGCTTCTAAAGTGTAATTAAAACACTACTTTATAATTGCATTACAATACTTATATTTGTGCCAGTTAATATTTGAATATACAATGAGAGAGATTCAATTTAGAGAAGCTTTGCGTGAAGCCTTAAGCGAAGAAATGCGTAAAAATGAAAACGTTTTCCTTATGGGCGAGGAAGTTGCGCAGTACAATGGCGCTTATAAAGTTAGTCAGGGTATGCTTGATGAGTTTGGCGAGAAACGTGTGATTGATACACCGATTGCTGAGTTAGGCTTTGCCGGTATTGCTATAGGTGCTGCAATGAACGGATTAACTCCGGTTGTAGAATTTATGACTTTTAACTTCTCTCTGGTTGCTATAGATCAGATCATTAATGGTGCAGCTAAAATGTTGTCTATGAGTGGTGGACAGTTTCCTGTACCAATCGTATTCCGTGGCCCAACAGGTAACGCGGGTCAGTTAGGTGCACAGCACTCTCAGAATTTTGAGAACTGGTATGCAAACTGCCCGGGTTTAAAAGTTGTAGTTCCTTCAACTCCTTACGAAGCTAAAGGATTGCTTAAACAAGCTATTCTTGATCCGGATCCAGTTATTTTCATGGAATCGGAAGTCATGTACGGTGATAAAGGTGAAGTTCCTGAAGAAGAATATTACCTGCCGATTGGTAAAGCCAATGTGGTAAAAGAAGGTACTGATGTAACCATCGTTACTTTTGGTAAAATGCTTACTCGCGTGGTAAATCCTGCGGTTGAGGAATTGACTAAAGAAGGAATTAGTGTTGAAGTAATCGATTTACGTACTGTACGTCCTATTGATTATGCTACAATTATTGAGTCTGTTAAGAAAACCAACCGTTTAGTGGTTGTAGAAGAAGCATGGCCATTGGCTTCAATTTCTTCTGAGATCGCATTTAATGTTCAAAAGAATGCTTTTGATTATTTGGATGCTCCAATCTTACGCATTACTTGTGCAGATGTACCATTGCCTTACGCACCTACACTTATTGCAGCTAGTTTACCTAACGCAGAAAGAGTGGTAAAAGCTGTTAAAGAAGTAATGTACGTGAATAAATAAAACCCGTGGTTGCTCTTCTGAGCACATTAAGATATAGAATCCTGTCGGTAATTCCGACAGGATTTTTTTGTTAACCATAATTTATTTTAGGATGTCAATTGTTAGGTTTATTTTTGGCGGCAATTGTACGTTGGGAGATCAAACAAAACATAAATGAGCAATCATTCTAAAATCATTGCTGCTGAATTAGCAGTAACGGAAAAACAAGTTATCGCTACTATTGAATTACTGGATGGGGGAGCAACAGTTCCTTTTATTTCACGGTATCGGAAAGAGGCGACAGGAAGCTTGGACGAGGTACAGGTAGCTGGTATTCGCGACAGGTTTCAGCAATTGAGGGAGTTGGACAAGCGCAGAGAGGCTATTTTAAAGGCACTTGCAGCACTAGACAAACTTAGCCCGGAATTGGAAGCGCAGATCAATGCAGCGACAGATATCGCAACGATAGAGGATATTTACCTGCCTTATAAGCCTAAACGCAAAACAAGAGCTTCTGAGGCTAGAAAAAAAGGATTAGAACCTTTGGCATTATTGATACTTGAGCAAGGGAAGGTATCGCCGGAAACTGAGGCTGGTAAGTTCTTAAATGACGAGTTGGGTGTAACGTCTTTAGCTGATGCATTGGCAGGAGCCAGGGATATCATTGCGGAGATGGTAAATGAAAACGTAGAAGCGAGAACTGCTATGCGTCACTATTTCCAGCAAAAAGCAGCTTTTAAATCTACTGTAATCAAAGGTAAAGAAGAAGAAGGTATAAAGTATAAGGATTATTTTAACTGGGAAGAGTCGCTTAAAACGGCACCATCCCACCGGGTTCTGGCTATTCGCCGGGGAGAAAATGAAGGTATTCTGAAGTTGGACGCAATGCCGGCGGAAGAAGGTGCCTTGGATATCCTGGAACGACAATTTGTTAAAGGTAACAATGCTTGTGCTGCTGAGGTCAAATTGGCTGTTCAGGATAGTTACAAACGTCTCCTTGGTCCTGCAATGGAGACTGAAATCAGAAGTGTTTCTAAAGAAAAGGCTGACGAAGAAGCTATCCGCGTATTCGCTGAAAATGCACGGCAGTTGTTGCTTGCTGCGCCAATGGGACAGAAGAATGTGCTGGCTATAGATCCTGGTTTCCGGACTGGATGTAAGGTAGTGTGTCTGGATAAGCAAGGCAAATTATTAGAAAATACAACCATTTATCCGCACACTGGGCAGGGAAATATTAAAAAGGCAGCAGAGATACTTACAGCGCTTTGTGCTAAATATGAAATTGAAGCCGTTGCTATTGGTAATGGTACCGCTGGTAGAGAAACTGAGGTTTTTGTTCGGGGATTAAATATTCCAGGCGTTATGGTCGTGATGGTGAGTGAAAACGGAGCGTCTATTTATTCTGCATCAGAAGTTGCGCGTGAAGAGTTTCCAACACAGGATATTACGGTAAGGGGTGCTGTTTCTATTGGTCGCAGGTTAATGGATCCATTGGCTGAGCTGGTCAAGATTGATCCTAAATCGATAGGTGTAGGACAGTATCAGCATGATGTTGACCAGAATAAATTACAGGCTTCCCTTGATGATACGGTAATGAGCTGCGTAAATGCGGTAGGTGTTGAGTTGAATACTGCCTCTAAGCAGGTATTGGCTTATGTCTCTGGTTTGGGTCCTCAGTTGGCGCAGAATATTGTTAATTATCGTAATGAGCATGGTGCGTTTAAAAACCGTGAGAGCTTAAGGAAAGTGCCTCGTTTGGGTGATAAAGCATTTGAGCAGGCTGCTGGTTTCTTAAGAATTAGAGATGCTGAAGCTGTTTTAGATGCAAGTGGTGTGCACCCTGAGCGTTATGCTTTGGTTCATAAAATGGCAAGGGATTTAAATTGCAGTGTAAATCAATTAGTCAAAGATACTGATCTGCAAAAGCAGATTAAGCTTCAGCAATATGTAAGTGAAGAGATTGGCTTACCCACCTTAAATGATATTCTTGCTGAGTTGGCTAAACCGGGAAGAGATCCTCGTGAGCAGTTTGAAGTGTTTAGCTTCACGGATGGGGTGAATGAAATTGCCGATCTGAAAGTAGGAATGAAATTACCAGGTATTGTAACTAACATTACCAATTTTGGTGCATTTGTAGATATAGGTGTACATCAGGATGGTTTAGTGCATACTAGTCAGATTTCTGATAAGTTTGTCAGCAATGCCAATGAGGTTGTTAAAGTGCATCAGAAGGTAGAAGTTACCGTGGTTGAGGTTGATGTGGCGCGCAAAAGGATTTCCCTTTCTATGAAAAAAGAAGTGGGTGCTAAAGCTAAGCAAGATTATAAAGGTGGTGATAGATCTAAAAATCCTGCGGGAAGGTCTTTCGCAAAGCCTGATCAGCATAAAAAAGTAGCAGCTAAACCTCAGCATAAGGCAGGGCAGAAAGAAAAGGCACTACCTGATGGGGATTTGCAATTGAAATTAGAGGCCTTGAAAAATATGTTCAAGTAATCGGAGAAAATAACCGTTCTCTTCAGAGGCTGCATTACTTGTCGCTGAAGAAGCTCCAAGAACGCTAAGGCCTCTTCTGAGAAGGTAATTTTCTTATTAACAACACAAAAGGCAGGGGTTGAACTCCTGCCTTTTGTGTTGTAATGTTTTTTGTAGGGATTGATCTTTCTTGGGATCGATTTTATCCGAAGACTTTTAGTGTTTCGTCAAAAGCTGCCCAAACCATGTATGGGTGAGAATCTGTATGGTATACCTCTCCGCTTGCGCTAATGCCAATAACACCGGCAAAGCCATCAATGGTAGCTAATTCCTGAAATGATTTATCACAGGCAGCTTTAAGGGTAAAACCGTCGGTTACGCGGGTGACAATCTTAGCGGCAAGGCCAGCGCTTACAATGTCTTCGCCAACTCCTGTGCAGGAAATGGCTGCATGTTGGTTGGCAAAGTTGCCGGCTACAGTAGCGGAGTCGCTAACGCGACATGGGATCTCAAAGCCTTTACCTCCAGTAGAGGTCGCTGCGGCAAGGTTGCCGTATTGATCTAAAGCAACGCAGCCAACAGTTCCTTTGCGTAAGGATTCTTCTCTTTTGGTTTCGTATTCTTGCTGGCGCTGCGGAGTTATGGGGTTGTAAAAGTCGAAGCCGTTTTTGCGGGCAAATGTGAGGGCGCCATCTCCGCTTAACACACGGTCATCGTAAGCCAGTAGCTTTTGTGATACCTTTATTGGGTGTTGCACGTTCTCAATATTAATTACCCCGCTAAACTTTTGGGTTATCCCATCCATTAGAGAGGCGCTTAGCCTTACCTTGCCATCACTTTGTATTTGCGAACCCAGGCCAGCGTTAAAAAGTTCATTGTCTTCCAATAATTCCGTTGCAAAAACGACGGTTTCTAAAGCTGTATGAGTTTTTAGATAGTTATAGGACTGTTGGGTAATATTAGACAAGGCATCCTGTTTTGCTTTTTTGGTCTCTTGATTGGTTGCCGACTCACTGAAAAAGCCACCATGAATAATAATTTTCATTTGCTGTTAGTCTATTGAAACTGATTTTGGATGGTGTATAGTGAGTTTGTGTAAGTTAAGGTCGTATACATCGCCGGCAGACATCGTATGGACGGTCAAGTTACTGATGGATACCGGTTGCCCCATTTCTACATCCGTAAGGTTGGTGTCGGTGATATTTCTACCATCGACCAAGATTACCATGCCTGAGCCAATGGCCTCCATGGTATTGCCGTTTGAAATGTATAAACCGGTATCTTCTCCCAAGCCTATGCCCAGAATTCCAGGGTTGCTGGCAGCTGCATATAAAAGTCTGCCTATACGTCCTCTCTGAACGAAATGAGTATCTACAATTACGCCGTCAATAAAGCCTAATCCACCCGTGATTTTTACTTCTCCTTTTAACAAGGCGTCTTTGCTGCTACCCTGGTAGATCATGTTTTTTGAGCTGGCTGCTGCTCCGGCAGATGTGCCTGCAATGACAATCGTCTCGTCTTGATATTTGTCGAGTAGAATTTGATGAATTGAAGTGCCACCAAAGATAGAAGATAAGCGGAGTTGATCGCCGCCGGTAAAGATAATCACATCTGCTGCCTTTACGCGAGCACAATTTTCTGCTGCGTTGGCATGCTCTCTATTGGCGATATTCAATACCCCAACATTATGAACCTCAAGTTGGGCAAATGCTTTGATGTACTCTTCGCCTACTTTTTCGGGTATTAATGATGCGGTAGTGATGATTTCAAAACGCGATTCCTTATCCTTTGATGATTCAGTTGTGATTCTTTTTAAAATGCCCCTTTCAAAAAAGTTCATATTCTGAGGTAATCCAAACATGGTTTCTGTGAAACTCCCTGTATTTATCGCTCCTCCTATAATTATTAATTTCCCTTTTGGAGTCATTTTGCCTGTAATATATTATCAATAATTCCAAATATATACGCAATAGTGTAAAATCCGCCATTTTTATTAATAATAATGGGATTTATTTGTGGTTTTTTGAGTGGTTTTCCAGATTATTTCCTTGTAAAAAATAGATGTAAAGAATCGATATTGGCGTAGTAATTTATTAGAAAAATATACCCAACTTTAATGTCTCCATTTGACCGTATCAAGATAACTGTAAGATATTCCTATAATATGGTCACAATCAACACATAAAAGAACAATTTCAATATGAATATATTAGGCATACAAGTGCTCCGTGGACCGAATATTTGGTCGATTAGAAGAAAGAAGTTAATCCAGATGCGTTTGGATTTGGAAGAGATGGAGCAGAGGCCTACAAATGTGATTGAAGGTTTTGGTGAACGGATAGCAAAGTTGCTGCCTAGCTTATATTCCCACCGTTGCTCCAAGGGTGCGCCTGGTGGTTTTCTAGTTCGTATTGAAGAAGGCACCTGGATGGGGCATGTGATTGAACATATTGCGCTGGAAATCCAAACTTTGGCAGGAATGGATACGGGTTTTGGAAGAACAAGACAGACTAAAACAGAAGGTATATACAATGTTGTGTTTAGCTATGTCGAGGAGAAGGCTGGCTTGTATGCTGCCGAAGCTTCGGTTAGAATTGCAGAAGCATTGATTAATGATCAGGAGTATGATCTGGAGGCAGATATCCAGCGAATGCGGGAGTTAAGGGAAATAGAGCGTTTTGGCCCAAGTACGGGTTCAATTGTGGATGAGGCTATTTCAAGAGATATTCCCTGGATAAGGTTAAATAAAAGTTCTCTTGTCCAGTTGGGTTATGGTAAGAATCAGGTTCGTTTTAGAGCGACGATGACAGAAAGGACCAATAGTATTGCTGTTGATATTGCTTGTAATAAAGATGAAACCAAGAGGATTTTGCAGGATTCTGCTATTCCTGTGGCCAAGGGGGTAACCATTTCAGATGTTGCGGATTTACCTGATGCTATTAAAAAGCTTGGTTATCCGTTGGTATTTAAGCCGCTGGATGGAAATCATGGTAAGGGTGCTTCTATCAATGTGCTGACGGATGAAGCTGCTGCTGCTGCTTTTGAATACGCTAAAATGTATTCACGTAAAATTATTATTGAGCGTTTCATAACTGGATATGATTTCAGAGTTTTGGTTATCGACCATAAAATGGTTGCTGCTGCCTTGCGCGTTCCGGCTCATGTAACTGGTAATGGACAAGGAACAATACAGGAGCTGATAGATAAAGAAAATGAAGACCCTAGAAGGGGGTACGGACATGAGAATGTTCTAACGGAGATTGATGTTGATCGAGATACCATCGATTTGTTGGAAAAGAAAGATTATACTTTAGAAACGGTTCCGCCAAAAGGAGAAATTGTTTATTTAAAATCTACAGCCAATTTAAGTACAGGTGGTACATCTATAGATGTAACTGATCTTGTGCATCCTCAAAATATATTTATTTGTGAGCGTATCTCCAGGGTTATTGGCTTGGATATTTGTGGAATAGACATTATGGCCGAGAACCTTACTCAGCCTTTACCTGAAAATGGTGGGGTCGTATTAGAGGTTAATGCTGCACCTGGTTTTAGGATGCACCTGGCTCCAAGCGAAGGTTTACCTAGAAATGTTGCGGCTCCGGTAATTGATATGCTTTATCCGCCAGGTAAATCAGCCAGGATTCCTATTGTGGCGGTTACTGGTACCAATGGAAAAACAACGACAACCCGACTTATTGCGCATATTTTGAAAAGTAATGGTACCAGAGTTGGTTTCACAACTTCTGATGGTATTTATGTGCAGAATACGATGCTGATGAAGGGGGATACAACTGGGCCGATTAGCGCTGAGTTTATTTTAAGAGATCCTACGGTTGAAATTGCTGTACTGGAAACTGCTCGTGGAGGTATTTTAAGGGCTGGTTTAGGCTTCAATCAATGTGATATTGGTATAGTGACCAATATACAGGAAGATCATCTTGGGATTTCGGACATTCACACATTGGATGATCTGACCAAGGTAAAAGCTGTGATTATTGGCTCGGTTAAGAGAAGTGGTTGGGGAGTATTAAACGCAGATAACAAATACTGTGTTAAAATTGCGGGCAATGCCGATTGTAACGTGGCTTATTTTAGCATGGACGAAAATAACCCTGTTATTGTAGAACATAGTAAGAAAGGTGGCATAGCGGCGGTTTACGAGAACGGTTATATTACGGTTAAAAAGGGCGACTGGAAGATCAGGGTAGAAAAGGTAACACATATTCCTTTAACCTTTGGTGGAAGCGTGGATTTTATGATCCAAAATGTATTGGCGGCTACGCTGGCTACTTTTTTATGGGGGTATAAAATTGAAGATATCCGCATGTCGCTAGAAACGTTTATTCCTTCGGCGGCTCAAACACCAGGGCGGATGAATATCTTCAACTTTAAGGAGTTTAAGGTTCTGGTTGACTTTGCACACAATGCCAATGGTTATAATGGTATTAAGACTTATCTGAAGTCTATTGAAGCTACTGAGCATATTGGTGTAATTTCTGCTACTGGAGACAGGAGAGATGAAGACATCAGAGAAACTGGACGTATTTCCGCTCAGATGTTCGATAAGATTATCATCTGTCAGGAAAAGTATCTTCGTGGGCGTGTTCCTCAGGATTTGATCGATTTATTGCTAGAAGGAATTGCTGAGGTGAAGCCTGATATGGAAGTTGTGATTAATAACAGTGGAGATGATTGTTTGAAATATCTGATGGCTACTACTAAATCAGGGTCATTCATTACAATCTTGAGTGGTACAATTGATAATGCGGTGGATAAAGTATCTGAATATCTGGATAAGGAGTTGGGCGTTTAATCGGACTTTGGAGTTTTAATGTGAATCCAAATAATAAGAGGATACTCAGTTGAATTGAGGGCCCTCTTATTATTTGAAATTGTGTAGCTTATTGTCAATCCTTTTCAGTTCCAGCGATCGACCCGAATAGTGCCTTGATAATTGCGACAACAATGGCTAAAAATGCGGCTGCCCAAAATCCTGAGGCATGAAATCCTGACATTACATTGGAAACTAATAAAATCATTAATACGGAGATGATAAAGGAAACCAATCCAAGCGTTAAAAAATTAACGGGAAAAGTGAGTACCCGTAGAATAAATCCAATCGTGGCATTGGCGAGTGCAATTAAAAGAGCTGCGATGACAGCTGACCCGAAGCTGTCTACTGTAACACCAGGGACCAAATAGCGTGCTCCAATAAATACAGCAAGTCCGGTCAATAATAATTCTACAATAAATCTCATAATGTTTAATTTAGCGGTATGGTTAAAAGTTTTGTTAAGCAGTTCGGTGTTTTTTTCTTTGCTTTTTTTTTGTTTGCCTGTTCATCAGCAAATAACAAGCCACTTTTAATAGATTTTTCTGCAGATAGTTCGGCTATTGCATTTGACAATATCGATCGCGCCGGGTTGTTGCAGTTGCAAAATGAGTCCTCTGGGACAGATTCAACACTTAATGGTTTGGTCTCTGTTCTGCAAACGCCATCCGATCAGGATTCTACATTAAAAGAACTCCCAATCGAGGGTAGGGTTGTAGTTACAGATACTAATCTTGTTTTTATTCCTAAAATGCCTTTCGTAAAAGGAAGAGATTATTTAGTTATGACTCATTTGAATGCTCGGTTTGGAAGTGTAAAAGAAATGTTGAAAAACGAGTTGAAGCCCGGGGTAAGGGCTCAGCAGCAATTACTAACCAGATAGGAACAATTCAAATATTAGAACTCATTGTGTTATAGCATTTTTAATTTATAAAAATATTTCTTACATTTGCGCTGTAATAGAGGTAAGAGGGGGCAGAAGTCCCCTCTTTTCTATTATTGGCAAATTGGTTATGCAAGTAGAAAAAAGAGTAACAGAATTAGTTGAAGAGAAGATTTCGGATAGGCCGGAGTTGTTTTTAGTTGAGGTTAGGATGCTGCCAAATAATAAGCTTATTATACACGTTGATGGCGATGAGGGGATTAGTATCCAGGATTGTGCAGCCATTAGCAGGCATGTGGGTTTTCATTTGGAAGAGGAAAATACAATTGAAAAGGCATATAATCTGGAAGTATCTTCACCAGGAGTTGGTGAACCGTTAAGGCTTAAAAGACAGTATGTTAAAAATATTGGACGTGAGCTAAGTGTAAAGCTGACTGGTGGTGAGGTGAAAGAAGGGAAGTTGTTGAGTGCTGATGAAAACAGCATAATCATAGAAGCAAAGGTTAAAGAAAAAGGTAAGAAAGTCCAGTTGGTAGAAACCAGCATAGACTTTAATGATATAACAGAAACAAAGGTTTTAATTTCATTTAAATAAAAATGAGCAATATTAATTTAATCGATTCATTTCAAGAGTTTAAAGACTTCAAGAACATCGACCGTCCTACAGTGATTAGTGTGCTGGAAGAGGTATTTCGCAGTATGTTGCGTAAAAAATATGGTACGGATGAGAATTGCGATGTAATTGTTAATCCGGACAATGGAGATTTGGAGATCTGGCGCACCAGAAAAGTAATGGAAGATGGCTTTTCTGAGGACGATGATTTAGAAATTGAATTGGCAGAGGTAAAACAATTGGATCCGGATATGGAAGTTGGCGACGACTACATTGAGCAGATTACATTGGAAAGTTTTGGTCGTAGAGCGATTTTAGCTGCTCGTCAGACACTAGTTTCTAAAGTATTGGAATTAGAAAAAGACGAGATCTTTAAAAAATATAAAGACAGAGTTGGTGAGATTGTTACCGGTGAAGTTTACCAGGTTTGGAAAAAAGAAACTTTGGTGCTTGATGATGAGGGTAATGAATTGATGATGCCTAAAACGGAGCAAATCCCAGCGGATTACTTCAAAAAAGGAGATTCTGTTCGCGCGGTGATTTTGAAGGTTGACATGGTAAATGCTACACCAAAAATCATTATCTCGAGAATTGCACCTGAGTTTTTACAACGTTTGTTCGAAATTGAGGTTCCTGAGATTTTTGATGGTTTGATTACCATTAAGAAAATTGTTCGTGAACCAGGAGAGCGTGCCAAGGTTGCTGTTGAATCTTACGATGACAGAATTGATCCGGTTGGAGCTTGTGTTGGTATGAAAGGTTCACGTATCCACGGTATCGTTAGAGAGCTTAAAAACGAGAATATTGACGTAATTAACTTTACAAACAATATCTCACTATATATAACCAGGGCATTGAGCCCGGCAAAAATCACCTCTATTAAATTAGATGATGAAACTAAACATGCTTCAGTTTATTTGAAGCCTGATCAAGTTTCGTTGGCAATTGGCCGTGGTGGACATAACATTAAACTAGCTGGTAAATTAACTGGTTACGAAATTGATGTGTACCGTGAAGCAGGTGAAGAAGATGAGGATGTGGATATCGAAGAGTTCTCGGACGAAATCGATAGCTGGATCATTGATGAGTTGAAATCTGTTGGCTGTGATACAGCTAAGAGTGTATTAGCTTTGTCTGTTGATGAGTTGGTAAAACGTACCGATTTAGAAGAAGAGACCATCAAAGAAGTCATGAGTATTTTAAAATCAGAGTTTGAATAACGTTGGCTATGGTGTTTACAAAATAATGTAGTAATTAAAAACTAATTGCCTACACATGAAATAAACAAGAATAAACGTTACTTTTGTATAAGAATTAAAGAAAAAATAGGATATCAATGTCAGACGACAAACCAATAATTTTATTTAAAGCAGTTAAGGAACTTAACGTAGGTATAGCTACGGCCGTTGAGTTTTTAGAAAAGAAAGGCTTTTCTGTTGAGAATAAACCCACTACTAAGCTCTCCCGCGACATGTACAATGCATTGTTGAAAGAGTTTCAGGGCGATAAGATCGTAAAAGAAGAAGCCAATCAAATTGTTATTGGTAAAATTCGTCGTGATGAGCCGGAAGTAACCGAGAAAGTTGCTGAAGCACCTAAGAAAAATGTTGAATTTGAGAACGAGGGGATTTTAATTAAAAACCTGAATGCTTATACTCCTCCGGTTGAGAAACCTAGGGAAGAAGCTCCTGCTGCTGAAAAAGTAGAAGAGAAAGCTGAAGAAGGTTCTTTACCTGGTGTGAAAATAATAGGAAAGATCAATCTTGATGATTTAAATACTAAAACACGCCCTGTTAAGAAAGAGGAAGCTCCAGCACCGGAGCCTAAGGCCGAAACGCCTGTGGCACCAGTAGCACCGGCTGCTCCTGTTGAAAAAGCACCTGAGCCGGTTAAGGAAGTAGAGAAGCCGGTTGAACAGCCTGTTGCGGAAATAAAACCTGAACCTGTTAAGCCTGTGGAAACACCTAAAGCCGAAGAGCAGCCAAAACCGGTTGCTGAGGCACCAGCGGTTAAAGCTCCTGAGCCAGTAGTTGCACCAAAAGTGACTCCTGAACTGCCAAAAGTTGAAAAGCCTGAAGAAACTGAAGTGATTAAAGCACGTTCGGTAAAACTTTCGGGACCTAATATCATTGGAAAGATTACCTTACCGGTAACGCCTGATCGTAAATCACAGCCAGTAGCTTCTTCGGGAGAAAGTGCTGATGCGAAAAGAAAACGTAAACGCAAGAAAACTCCTGGTGGACATCCTGGGCAACCTGGTCAAGGACAACAGCATGGTGGTGGTGGTCAAAACCAAAGCGGTCAACAAGTACAAGGCGGACAGCCTGGTGCTCCTAAGCCTGCTCCAACTTTTGCGAACAGACCAGACTTTAGAAACAATACGAACAATACAGCCAATAGGCCTAATTTTAGGAACAGCAAACCAGGATCACCTTCTGGCGGACCTAAAGAGGAGCCTACGGAAAAAGAAATACAAGATCAGATTAAAGCAACACTTGCTCGTTTAAGTGGAGCTGGTAAATCTGGCAAGTTTGCTCAACGTGCAAAACTTCGTCGTCAGAAGCGTGATGATGTTGCTTTGTCAGCTGATGAGGCTGCAATGGAGCAAGAGTTACAATCACGTGTACTTAAGGTTACGGAGTTTGTAACGGCAAATGAATTGGCTACGATGATGGATGAGCCGGTTACAAAAATTATCGCGACTTGTATGAGTTTAGGTATGTTTGTATCTATCAACCAACGTTTGGATGCTGAGACTTTGACCATTGTTGCTGATGAGTTTGGTTACGAAATACAATTCGTTAAACCGGATGATGAAAGTGACATCGTTATTGAAGAGGAAGATAACGAAGATGATTTATTGCCAAGAGCACCAGTTGTGACCATTATGGGACACGTGGATCATGGTAAGACATCGTTGCTGGATTATATCCGTAAAGCAAATGTGGTAGCAGGTGAGGCCGGTGGTATTACCCAGCACATTGGAGCTTATATGGTAACTACGGCAACAGGTAAACAAGTGACATTCCTGGATACACCGGGTCACGAGGCCTTTACGGCGATGCGTGCTCGTGGTGCCAAGGTTGCGGATATTGCAATTATCGTTGTTGCGGCGGATGATGCAGTAATGCCTCAAACAAAAGAGGCTATTAACCACGCACAGGCTGCAGGCGTACCATTGGTGTTTGCTTTCACAAAAATTGATAAACCAGGTGCAAATACTGAAAAAATCCGTGAACAATTATCAGCTATGAATATTCTGGTTGAGGATTGGGGAGGTAACTTCCAATCGCAGGAGATTTCTGGTAAGAGCGGTCAAAATGTAGACTTATTATTAGAGAAGGTTTTATTAGAGGCTGAGTTATTAGACCTTAAAGCTAACCCTAACAAACGTGCTACTGGTAGCGTAATTGAAGCTACGCTTGATAAAGGACGTGGTATTGTAACTACAGTTCTTGTACAAGCAGGTACTTTAAAGGTAGGTGATCCTATCCTTGCAGGTAGCTATAGTGGAAAAGTTAAAGCGTTATTTAACGAACGTGGTCAAAAAGTAGATAAAGCAGGCCCATCGGTACCAGTACAGGTATTGGGTATGCAAGGTGCACCTACTGCAGGTGATAAATTCAATGCACTGGAAAGTGAAGTTGAGGCTAGAGAGATTGCAAACAAACGTTTACAATTGATGCGTGAGCAAGGGCTTCGTACTCAGAAACACATTACATTGGATGAAATCGGTCGTCGTTTGGCTATCGGTAACTTTAAAGAGCTTAACTTGATCGTTAAAGGTGATGTGGATGGTTCTATCGAGGCGTTATCAGATTCATTATTGAAATTGTCTACACCAGAGATTCAAATCAATATCATTAGTAAAGCGGTAGGGCAGATTTCAGAGTCTGATGTATTGTTGGCTTCTGCTTCTGATGCGATCATCATTGGTTTCCAGGTGCGTCCTTCAACAGGTGCACGTAAACTGGCCGAAGCTGAACAGATAGATATCCGTTTATACTCTATCATCTATGATGCGATCAATGAGATCAAAGCTGCGATGGAAGGTATGTTGGCTCCTGAGTTCGAAGAGAAGATTACAGCTAACGTTGAGATCAGAGATACCTTTAAAATCACTAAGGTTGGTACTATTGCCGGCTGTATGGTATTGGATGGTACGATTACACGTAACAGTAAGATCCGTATCGTTAGAGATGGTGTGGTAGTTTACACTGGTGAATTGGCTTCATTGAAACGTTATAAAGATGATGTGAAAGAAGTATCAAGAGGTTACGAGTGTGGATTGAACATCCAGAACTTCAATAACATTGAAGTGGGCGATATTGTAGAGGCTTACGAACAAGTTGAAGTAAAAAGGAAGTTGTAAACTTTTAAAATATATTAAGAAAGCGCATTGGAGGTTAACTTCAATGCGCTTTTTTTGTTTTACAATAAATTTTTGCCCTGCCTCAAAAATTTATTTTATAATTCGAGGGATTCATAGTGGGATTTTATTGACGTAATGGGGTGCTTCATTGGCGTAAGGTAAACGGCTATTGACGTAAAGCAGTGCGTTACTAATAATATTATTAATACTTTTAGGGAAACGCAAAATCAAATAATTATGCTCTCAATTCTTTTCTTTAAAGCGTATCATCTACGGCGCTCTATTCTTAAAAACTTGTAGTATTCTTCCTTGAAATGAACTTATCCATTTATTTGGTGTGCTGGTTCTGCGCGTTGTGAAATTTCAGAGGAAGCCGAAAATCTTAAAAAGAGTAGGCAATTAATTATATCGAATTATGTTAAAATTTTTAAAACCAGCGATGCTAATTACCTTTTTAGCATCAGCGGCTTTAACCGGCTGTGAGAAAAAAGAGGTAGAAGTGCAAAAGATTGATGAAACACCAAACGTAGATATCCTCACGTTAAGAACGTATTTTGCGAATAGGATCAACGTCGCGGTAGATGATATAAAATACGACAAAGAAACCCAGCAGTTTTCATTAGGCGGTGTTGACCAGGTAAGTCTTGAAAAATTAACGCGATTCTATTTAAATTCTCAAACCAAATAAAATGAGATATTTAAAATTATTCTTGTCATTGACCTTATTTCTGTCTTTTTTTATCCAGTCAAAAGCCCAATATCCAAGTCAAGGAGTTTTTGGTAATATTGATGATGTGATTATTGCTAACGAACATTTGGTTGGACAAAAGATTAAGCTTAGTAACGGGACGACAACAAGTGTTAAGTATAATGTTTCTATGTCTAGAAGTTCAGTCGATGGTGGAAATAGTAATTGGTATCCTGTTGATATGAAGGTCGGTTTAGGTTACAAAGAGGGAAATACCTATAAGTTTTTTAATGGTACATCCACGTTTACAACTGGCAATTTTCAACTATATGGTTCAACTTGTACCGTATTATTGACAGCTGATGTTGATCATTCAAAATTGCCAACAGGAGCTAAGATTTATATTCTTTACGAGACTCACAAACCTAATGTCCCTGAAAGTGGCTGGCGTATTGAAGCATATTCACTAAGTGGAACAGTCGTAGCATATGATTTTATATCAGGAACGACTACTCCAGAGCCAGACCCTGGCTCTGGACAGCCAGTAGTAGGTGTGCCGCCTGTATTTATAGCACCTGAAGTTGGTTCAGTTCCTTTGTATGAGTATGTATCCGGCAATAAAAGACGCTTGACAACTGTATACTACTCCAGCTTTCCTGGGTTTACATATAACGGTATTTTGGGATATGTTTTTACATCCGCTGAAAATGGAACTGTTCCTTTGTATAGGTATATTCATCCCACAAATGGGAATTATTATTATACGATTACTTTTACAACAACGTCTGGTTATACCTACGATGGAATTGCTTGTTATGTTTATTCAAATCAAGTATCTAAGACCTTCCCTATTTATGAAAATTATTCATCAACATTAGGAAGCTTTCATCGATATTCAAAGTATCCGGACATTTTTCCTCACTTCAGATTTGAAGGAATAAAGTTCTATATTTTTCAGAATAGCGATGTATCTCATTTGGTTGCCGTTAATTCTTTTGCTGCTAAAAGCGGCGGTCATCATTATTTATCTACAAATGTAGTAGATGATTGGAATTATTGGAATTATTTAGGAGCTTCGTTTCGTGTGCCTAATACACAGCTTCTAGGAACGTTGCCAGTAAATGTATTTTTTAGTTCTAAAGGAAAGGATCACTTGTATACCATGGGAGGAATTAGTGACTATAGTTGGTGGGCAAGTGAAGGGGTGGCATTTTATGCATATCCTTCACAATTTCCTGGTACGATACCAATTTATAGTCATACTAGTAAAGATGAAAAAGATCATTATTACAGTCCGGATGGGGGGATATTAGATGCGAATTATTGGAAACCAGTTGATGGAGTCGCATTTTATGCTTACCCTGTAAATTAATGCTTGTATTTAAAATCTTTAGAATGGTCTTAGATGTAGGGATTCTATAATAACAAAAACTATATTTCTTTAAAATATAGTTAAATGTGAGCGCATTGGAGGTAAACTTCAATGCGCTTTTTTATGTGCGCCCGGCACGGGCGCAAACTCTAGGGTGGAAGTCCCGAACGCACCTTGATAGTGGGA